>Ga0209542_10001274_pt1 | contig 59585 bp, 66 predicted proteins | sample RifCSPhighO2_01_FD_184028 | JGI IMG/M metagenome (GOLD analysis project Ga0209542, IMG submission 184028) | Soil microbial communities from Rifle, Colorado - Rifle CSP2_plank highO2_0.1 (SPAdes) (version 2) | ecosystem: Environmental > Terrestrial > Deep subsurface > Rock core/Sediment ...
ACATTTTTTACCTCCGATAAGTTTATTTAGTTCGAGAAAGTTACAACTACATCTGTTTATTTTTCAGGGAGTTGCAACAAACTCTCCCTGAAAGTAATATTTTTTAGAATAAATAAGTACGCAATTCATCCGTTAGCTAAAGCTTAACGGATTTCTTGCTAACATTTAAAACAATATTTATAATTATGATTGAAGATTAAAGCCTTTAACTATAAAATTAATCAATCGAATAGTTTGTTTTTAATAATTATCTTTTATCAGTCATAATGACACGGATTCTTTTGTTTTAGAAGCAAGGTAAAATATCTCATTCTTATGATTGATGATTTGGAAGTTATATCCCAGTCTTGAGAGAAGCCTTTCAATCCATCCTCTTTGGGGATGGTTCATTGGCTTTCCTGAAAGTGTTTTGGTCGAAAAGCTTATTAGAAAATATTTGGCATTCACAGAATTTATTATACGCTCCGCTAATTTATGCCCTTGCTGCTCAACCACATCAAAGACTTTCATTATTAAACAAAGGTCTACTTTTGGCAGTTTTTGGTCTTTTTTTCTCAAATCATAGAAAAATACTTTTCCAGAAATATTTTCTTTTTTGAAAAATTCCTTGACTATTTTCAAATCATTATTATTTATATCGCAGGGGTAATACTCTATTCTTGGATTCTCAAATGCTATGGCAATCGGATTCAACCCACATCCTAAATCCAGTATTGATTTGATTCTCAAATTCTTTATTAAATTATTCAAAGTTGGATAAAAATCTAGCCTTTCTCTTGTTGATGAATGCGTTTTAATCAATTCTTGAATTTTATTTTCTTTCAAGAGTGAAAGCCTTTCTTCAAAAGAAGAGGTAAATCTTCCGGAAAATTTTCTCAGTTCTGCTCTTGATTTTTTAATCAAATCTTTTATTTCAGCTTTTTTCGCTGTTTGCAAATTAACCTTGCTTTGTGAAACTGCCTTTTCCAAAACTTCTAGGATGACAGAATCATCTAGACCTGAAAGTTCTTTTTTTTCTTTTATTTTCTGAATAAGCGTTTCTTTGTTCATTTTGTAATGATAAGAAGACAACTTATATAAACACTTTTATTTATATCTAGACATGGAAAAGAGGGGGGTCAGCCATATAGAGGTCATATTAGCTTTTGTATTATTTATGGGATTCGTTGGTTTTGCAATATATTTTTTTAATCCTCTAAAAAATCCAATTGTGGGAGAAACATTTTCAAAATCTGCCTTTAATGAAATTATCAAAAATTCAAGCACAGAAGTTGTCAGCTATTCTATAAAAATCCTCTCGGATCCCCTGCCTAATATAGTTGCAATCAATATTAGTGATTTAGGTCCAGGCATGAATGCTCTTGCTGAAAATTATGACGGAAATAGGCTGAATGCTGAAATTGAAAATAGATTGGTTTATGTTCAAATAAATGGCAATAATTTTATCGTAATAAAATTTAACGCAGAATTTGTGCCACAAACTATTTCAGAACATCCTTTATTAGATGAATCTTTTTATGACATTGCCTCTGTAAATTCAGAAAGATTGGTCTCTAAGGCAAAAATTTTGCAGATGAATAAAAGCTATTATTCTGACGCAGGCTATGATTCTTTAAAAAATTCTTTAAAAATTCAGAAAGAAAAAAGTTTTGGCTTTCGAATGATATTTGATGAGAGTTATAGCATAAATGCGGAAATTGCAGATTTCAGCAAATCAGAAGTTTTTGCATATGAAGAAAAAGTCAAGGTTTTAGCGCAAAACGGAGAAATCAAATTTGCTAATTTAATAGTAAAAACATGGTAAATAAAAAAGGATGGATAAGAATTCTTGAGGCGAGCATTGCAATCATAATAATATTTGGGGTTTTGGCATTTATGGTTCAGGAGAAAAAAATCAACAATGGCAAGGATTTGTCACAAGAACTACCGACATTGCTTGATGAAATTGCCAACAACAATATCCTGAGGGAAAAAATAGTGACCACTGCTGATGTTGCGGGTGTGGAAGCTGAAATAGAAGATTTTCTGGCGACTAAATTAACCAATCCAAATATTAAGTATAAAGTTAAGATATGCGAAATGGATAATACTCCCTGCCCTTTGGTCCCTTATCCAACAACAATTGATAACGAAGTTTACACAAAAGAAAGGACAATCAGCTCTGTCCTGACAAAAATAGCCCCAAGAAGAGTCAAGATATTTATGTGGCAGGAAACCAGCTAAATTCTCGCAAATGGGCATTAAAACCGCATAAGTCCTCTATAATTTTATGATGCAATAGATTAAATGTTAAGTAAACCTTGTATCTTAACATTTTATTGAAGAGATTTAGGGGGACAAATCACATAATTATGTATAAAAATAATGAATTTTTCCATTAAACTGAACTTACTGAAGGAGAATATAACTGTCAACCATGTTAAGTTTGATAATTGACTTAACATTAAACTAAGATTTATAAAGTCCTTCTCTCTTTTAAAATAATGAAAAAAGCGGTTCTAGTTGCAGGCATTTTTGCTGTAGTTGTTCTCTCGATTATACTCGTTTCAGCGTTCAATTTTAACGGCTTTTTTGGAAAAATTAACGGAAAGTCCTTCACTGGAAGAGTCATTGATTCTGGAAGCTGTCTTCCTGACCAGACAATCTTTAAAATTTCAGACATAACGAATGCGCATGGTGAATTATGGAACGGAGTAAATTACAACAAAGCAATATGCTACACGGAGTTTTGGGTAACTTATTCGGGAGCAAGCCCACATTTATGCACTAGCACTAACACGGTTCTTAAACTGTCAGGAGATACAAATGCTCATGGAGAAATTAATACATTAAATAATTATAATTATAATGTTTGCTATGGAGATTTATCCTGCACGAACAGGGCTGTTTGCAATTCTGATGAAAAAAATATAATAAATCTTTCCTCAAATACAAATGCTCATTTTGGGGCTGATGCAAGTTATCCAACTTTGGTTTGCTGCAAGCAAGCACCAATTGTTCCTGCTGGATGTCCTTCCGGAATATGCCGAGTTTACTGGTCTGACAGGTCTGACGGCTCTGCTATAATCCGAAACACAAACGTCAACATACCTGTGTGGCTGGTTGCATTAACGGGGCCAGAAATAACTAATGTCAATTTCTCAATATATGAAGAGGATGGATTTACTGATGACAAGGTAAGAGTTGGAGCAAATGCACTGCAAATTCCTGCCTCAAATGGAAAAGCAATAGCAAGGTGGGATATTACAAATGAAGATATGCGGGCGGGAGGAGAGTGCATTCCTTTCACGAATGTTTGTCTTGAGCCTAATCCTTGGGAGTTTTACTTCAGCGCGAATTATACCTCTCTTAACAATGTAAGCGATTTGCTTTTTGTTGATAAAATCCCTAGTGGGAATGTTCCTCCAATTGCGCAAATAATTTCTCCAAATGACGGAGACATAAACTTTACAGCAGAAGAAGTATTCTTTAATCATAATAGCTATGACCCTGATGGAGGAATAGTCGGCGCTTCTTGGAATGTAAGTGATGGTAATTTAATTACGCAGGATTCATTCACTCATGCATATTTCCAGGGAGGAACAAAGGAAATAACACTAACTATAACTGATAACGAGGGAGATAGTGCAACAGACAGGGTAACAATTACCATAATAAGAGAGGGGGTAAATGTTGTGCCTATCATCAGTGCCCCGATAGATGGGCAGATGTATACTGATTTGGAGATTTCTTATGATGGAAGCAATAGTTATGTGTTTAATGACACAAGAAACAGCCTTGTGCATACTTTAATCTGCTTCGGAGGAAATTGCCCTGACATGATAAGAAATATACCTATTTTAGATACGTTAAACAAAAAAGGAGTTTTTGATGAAATGTTCTATAATTGGACTTTTGGCGTAGGCATTCCAAATGTACAGGGATATGCAAGAAAAAATGGAAAAGTAAATTATACTTTGCCTGGAGACCAGCAAATAGCCTTATTAGTGAAGGCATTTGGAGAAGAAGGAACCGATAAAGTATCGTTCAGAATTGGAGGAAGCCAGTTTGCGCAATGCAGCAATGACAGAACCAAATACTTTGATGGAAATCGATGGCTAAATACTACTGGAACAAGCGCAGCGACGTGTGATGCTCTTCCTACTGATGAATATCCTGCAGGATGCTGCCCAGTATATTATACTTGTGATTTTACAAGCCATTACTGCACAAACCAGTGCAATACCTTGACTTTAAATAATTCACAGATAAGAAATTGCGGAGATTACAACAATGTTCCGGGAAATAAACAAGCTCAATGTGTCGCGGATTGTAATTTCGCAAAGGAAAATGACAAGATAATTGTTGAGAGCAATCTGCCGTCAAACCAGCACATATTTGATAATCAATACGGGTGTGTATGGGATGAAACAGGCTCATCATGCGGATTCTGGTATAATTTCACTACAGACAATAGTGATGGAAGCAGAACATGGATTACACGTTTCTCGAATTATACTGAAACAGGATGCTTAGAAGGACTGAATACTATGAACTGGTGTGATTATGAATTTGTTAATACCTTGACAGGAGGAATAGTTAGAACAACCGGAGGATGCATAGATCCAAGAGTCATAAGTGCTGACTGCGAGGAAGGAACAATAACTCTTCCATTCTTCGGCATGCTTCAATTGATTGCATCTGCAATAAGCATAATAATTGTCTATGCAATTTATATTAACTTTAAAAAAAGAAAAAATGGAGAATAAAAAAGAGCTACTTTTGACTGCAGTTGTGGCAGTTATTCTTATTTTAGGAATGACAAGCTTAGCTTCTGCTGGTTTTAATCTTGGAAATGCAAGCATTTCGAGCCAATATATCGGAGGAGATACTCTTATTGGATGGATAAACATAAGCTTTTCCAATCAGACAAATTCGAATTTTACTTCCAATTTTGATGGTTCGATTTCCTTGTTAGATTTAATGAATAAGAGCGGTTACAGACAAGGCAATGGTTATACTTGCAGTCCAAGTACATGTGTAAATGACTACAATTTTTTCAATTCTGCCACTTCCAAAAATATAGCTCTTAGTGGGAAAAAAATTTATGGATTTGCCTTTTTAGGGGTTAAGAATCTGGAAATTCAAGATTTCGAATTCCACCTTTCCAGCGATGCCAACTCTTCCTGCGCGAATCAATTATTCTTAGATTTATTAAATGATGGAAGTTATGATTTTTTTAATAGTGAATATGAAGATACTGCTTGTGCGGCTAAAAGTTATGGATGTTATGATGATAGTTCAACTGGAATCGTATCAATCTCTGTTGGAACAAGCAAGCTGTGTGAAAAAATATCAATGGCTCCTGCTCCGGCCTACAAAATTGGAGCATCTTTGAATAACAGCGCCATAAATAAGAATGGATTGCATATGGAACTTTACAATATTAATGCTAGCGATATCAGCCCAGTTGCAACATGTGATATTCCGAATAACACGCAAAATGTTCAAGACTTGGATTGTATTGCAAAATATGCCTCTCAAAATAGATTTGATGCTCTTGTCTGCTTGTATGGAGATTATCTGACAAACTTCACAATAAAAAGCGAGACAACAGATACTTGCGGAAAAATAGATGCAGGACAAGGAGATTATGTAAGAGACTACAAAATTTATCAAACTCAGTTGAAATTTGCTACAATTAATAAAGAGTTTAATTCAAGTTTATTTGCAAAATTGAATAATGATGCAAGTTTGATTGATTTAATCAGAGCATATGCAGACAGCAAATATGGCAACAATTGTGTTGGGGGCTGTGTTATTCCATTTTCTCTTTCCGGATTAAACCAAAATATAATCATAGACAATGTAGATATAAGATACTTAGCTGATGGAATTCCCCCCGAGACTCCAGTTTCTAACAATTATGTTTACGATATTGTGGTTTCGAATTTTAAAGTTAGTTCTGGTTTCGTAAAATTAATTTTGAATAATATGAATATTTTGGTGCCGAATGTTAATGGAAACAGGCTTTTCTCGCTGAGCTTTAACGGGGTTGGTATTTTGGACAAAACCATAAATATAACTCTTGGCTTAACATTTGATATTTCTCCAAAATTTGTAACTATTGGAAAGAATACTTTGTTTACTGCAAATGTTTCTGGTAATGTTACCTCCACATGGGATTTCGGCGATGGAAGTGACTCGGTAAGTTCAAATGATAACAAAGCAAGTCACGCTTACATGAATAGCGGAACATATGATGTTAGTGTAGTAATAAAGAAAGGCACAACTACTACAACAAAAACATTTAAAGTAACAACTGGAAATGTAAAAGAAGCTGCAAATTCAACCTTAACCAGCTATGAGAAAAGAATCATAAATTTAACAAACAGCATAAAGAGCTACCCTGATTGGATAAGAAGTGACTTAATTAAAGAAATAAATACGAGTGAAATCAATGCAAGTCTTGTTGGAATAAGAACAAGATTCAATAATGCCGTTAACGATAGCCAGTATGAAGAGTTATTGGGCGATTTGCTTGATTTGAATGTCCCTATTACGATATCTAAGAGCGACACCGGAAGCAATCTTCCATTACTTGTAGGATACTCAAATATTGACACCAAATTTATAGAAGAGATATCAAATGCAAGTTTGACAGATGATGCAAAGAATAGCCTTAGGAGCAGCATAAGCACCTGGATGCAGGCAAACTATGATTCAAGGATAAGCTATGACGTTATCTCAAAACAGTTTGATTCTGGACCAGAGCCAATATTGACGAAATTTAAAATTTCCTTGAGCGGAAAGAAAGATAATCCTGAGCAGGCTTATCTTATAATAAATTACCCAAGAGAAGGAATCAAATTTGCCGAAAATTATGATGCAAGGAACTTAGATGATGGAAGTGCCACATATATTGAGGTCAGTGGAGGAAAATCATTTGAATTTACGATAAAGAGCGATGTAAAGGCAGATGAGCTCGGGGCTTATCTGTCTCCTGTTGTAAGCAAGCTTGGAACATTTGAAGAGATAGGGCAGGCAGAAAAGCCAAAATTCAGATGGGGCTTACTGCTTTTAGGCCTGGGGATAGTGATCACTGCGACAGCCATAGTATTCATATTAATGAGAAGATGGTACCAAAATAATTACGAAAACCGCTTGTTCAGGACAAGAAATGATGTGTATAATCTGGTTAATTTCATTTACAACTCAAGACTGGCAGGATTAAAGGATGAGGATATAAGGAAGAAACTGAAGGAATCGGGCTGGACGGGAGAGCAAATTAGCTATGCCTTCAAGAAAATAGACGGAAAAAGCAAATGGTTGTTTGAGAAAAGAAAAGTGAAAAAAGAATTGGAAAAAAGACATCCTGAAGGAATAGACACAAGATTTATTAATCATTAAAATCTGAAAAAGAATATGGCAAATAAATTAGAAGAGGAGAATAGCGTTTATCGGGGAGATTATGATAGTTATATTTGGAAAAGATGATAATTATATTTAAAAAATATAAGAAAAGTGAAGTTCATAAATGAAAAGATGATAAGAATACTTAAAAATTTTTCAAAGAGAATATTGGCAGCGCTTTTTAGAAGAAAGAGGGAGATAAAGATAGGGTTCTATGGGCCGCCGAATGCAGGAAAAACCTCGTTAGCGAATAGAATATGCAAGGACTGGACTGGAGAGGAAATAGGAGTTGTCAGCAAAATTCCTCACGAGACAAGACATGTGCAGTTCAAGGAAAAAGTAGAAATAAAGCACAAAGGCAGGAAACTTACCTTTAAGATTGTTGACACTCCGGGGATTGCCACGAAAATAGATTATGAAGATTTCATGCATTACGGAATGAAGAAAAAAGATTCAAAAAAAAGGGCTAAAGAGGCAACACAAGGAATCATAGAATCTATTCAATGGCTTGATGACATGGATGCAATTGTTGTTGTTCTTGATGCTACTGAAAATCCATATTCACAGGTGAACATAACAATAATAGGAAATATAGTGGCAAGAAAAATACCTGTTCTTCTTGTGGCGAATAAAATTGACTTGAAAAATGCTAATGTGAAGAAATTCGAGTCAACTTTCCCAGAATATGAATTAGTTGGAATAAGCGCGAAAGAAGGAACAAACATGGATGAATTTTATGAAGCCTTATTCAGGCTCTCAAAAAAGGTCTAAAATAAATATAAAAAAGAAAGATGAAAATAAAAAAACTAAGAAAAGAGTTGAGCTTGCAGGTAATTCCGTTTTCGGAGATACAAAATTTAACAATATCGGAGAGGGTGAAGAAAATCCTTAATTTGGTTCTTGGAAACAAAATAGTCATCCTGCATGGAAGACTAAGGCCCGAGGAAGAAGCAAGATTAATAGAAGACACAATGGCATTGGTAGATCATGTCAAAAACTTCAAGGGAATTGAGCTTGCAGTCATAGAGCCCAATGTAAAAAATGAGGGCTTTCTTACTAAAGCAAAATATGGCATTGCAAAAAGGCTTGTGGGAGACACAAATGCCCTTACCTTAATAGGTCCAGCATCCATAATCAGGGAAATTAAGAAAGACCCAAAGAAGATAGAATTGCTGCTGAAATAAGCTAGCATTCAATCTTGAAACTATTAAATAAACTTGGTTAAAGATAATATTGGTAAACTACCAATAGTGAACAGAAGGCATCAAAGGACAAAACCATTATCTTCACGATTACTAACTATCCTTGAATATCGGCTAATTACTTTTATACTCATTTTAATTGTTAAATAGCAATTAATATTTATCTTTGATGATCTAACTAAATATTTATTAACCCCTGTCCTGTTTTATAAATATGCCATACAAATGCGTTCATTGCTCTGAAATATATGATGATGGGAGCAAGGAAGTTCTTGAAGGCTGCGGGAAATGCAAAAGCAAATTCTTCTTTTACATCAAACAAGAGAAGTTAAAAGAAATACTTGAGAACAAAGAAATTCCTGCCTTATCAACAGCAGAGAAAAAGCAGATGGAAAAAGATGTCAGAGATATTGTGGGGGCAAAAAATGATGAAAACCCCATATTCCTTGATTTTGAAAGCATAAAAGTCCTTAAGCCGGGAAAATACCTTCTTGATTTAGGAAAGTTATTTGAAATGAACAAGCCAAGAGTATATCAATTAGAAGACGGGAAATATATAGTTGACTTCACTTCTCAAAGAATAAATATGGGCAAAGAAGAATAGATTAAATAGTGCAATTTAAAAACATCTCCTTGTTTGTTATTTAATGGGAATAAAATTGCTGAAAAATATTGATTTTTCTATGAAAAAGAACGAATTTGATATATTAAAAAGTGAAACAAAATTATTTCTAAGTTTATTGAAGAAAAGCATAAAAAAACAGAAAATAAAAGCAGATGTGTTTGTTGGAGGAAGCTTTGCGAAAAACACAATGATGGAAGGAAAGGAATATGATATAGATATATTTGTAAGATTTGATAAAAAGTATGCGGATAAGAGTATATCTTTATTTTTAGAAAGAGTGATAAAAAATTTAAAAATTAAATATCAAAAAGTTCATGGAAGCAGAGATTATATTCAAATACAGAAAAATAGAAAGATAGCCTTTGAAATTATTCCAGTTATCAAGATAAAAAAAGCAAATGAGGCAAGAAACACCACAGATTTGAGCTACTTTCATGTCAATTATGTAAAGAAGAGATTAAATGATAAATTAAGAAAGGAAATATCTATTACAAAAAAATTTTTTAAAGCGCAAAAGGTTTATGGGGCAGAATCATATATCTCCGGCTTTTCAGGTTATGCGATTGAATGCCTTATTATCCATTACAAGACTTTTGAAAACATGATAAGAGCCTTTAGTAAAGCCTCGGGAAGGCCAGGAAAAGATAATGAGAAAATAATAATAGATCCTGAAAGGCAATATAAAAAACAAGAGATAATGATAGAAATGAATGAAAGCAAGACCCACAGTCCAATTGTTCTTGTTGATCCAACCTGGAAAGAAAGAAATGTTTTGGCTGCCTTAAGTCTGGAGACATTTGACAAAACAAAAGAAGCAATTAATTCTTTCCTTAAACATCCAAATATTAGCTATTTCGAAGTTAAGGCTATTAACATTAATAATCTTAAGCAACTTGCTAAAAAGAATGATAGTGAATTTCTGCATATTAATATAAAAACAGATAGACAAGAAAGAGATATAGCTGGAACAAAGTTAAGAAAATTCTCCAAATTCATCATAGGAGAATTAGAAAAATACTTTATTATCACTAAAGATGAGTTTGATTATAAACTAAAGAGGAATGCTGATTTATATCTTATTCTTAAATCAAGAAAAGAAATAATTAAACAAGGTCCTCCGTTAACTATGAAAGAAAATGTTGCTGCTTTTAAAAAGGCAAATAATAACACCTTTACAAAAAATGGAAAAATCTATTCAAGAATGAAAATTAATTTCACAGCAAAGGATTTCATAAAGAAATACAAGAAAGATAATCAGGAAAAACTCAATGAAATGGATATAATTAATTTAGAAGTTGATTAAAAATGCTCTCTTAGGTTTCCCGTCTATTGTTCTGGCGCTGTTATATACACCTACTTGAACTGGAGACTGATTCTGATTGGTTGAATCTGAATAATTAGCAAGACCTAACTGGAAATGTCCTTTATCACGAGTATGATTAAATAATCCTATCTGCGCCCTTCCCTCTTTCTGGCTATTAACAAATAGAGATAGTTGAATTCCCCTAACTGTTGAAGGAATATCATTACTACTGTGGGGCATATTACTCCCTAAAGATGCTTCTAACCCTAATACCTTGCCATTTTTGCTTTCATTCCCAACAATTCCAATGCATGGGCCGTAAATTGTTCCGCTATTAATATTAAGTAGGGAAACAACAGGACCATAAAATTCAGAGCCTTTTTCAAATCTTGTTATTGCACTAACAAGAAGGCCATAGCTCTTCCCAACTTTTCTTGTAAAGAATGGAGGAAAACTTCTTTCATGATTTGAAAATATTCCCGCTATTCCTAAAACTGATAATGCTCCAAGCAAGATATATTTCATTGGCCTGTTCATTTTTAATATCCCCTCCTTCCAGGCTCTTCTCTGTAATATTGAATAGCATAAATTAATCCCCCATCAGAACCAAAAAGGGCAGTATTGGAACGTGAGTAATGCGTTGCTGTTTGGTGTGGTTTTGCACCGGCTATTTTATCTTGGAATCTCAGACCGTCTACATCTCCTTCATGTTCAAAAAGAGTCAAGCATATAGGATCTGATAATTGCTCCGCATTTACTTTTCTAGATGTTCCGACTTCATTCTTTCTTTCATCAACACAGATTAGTCTTTTTAATATCATTTTTAATTATCCTCTCTTTTACTGGCAGTTAATTCCTGCCCAGTTATTGATTTTACTATGAACCTTTCAAGTCTTGTAGGTTGTGACCTTCCTGTAGCAATATCTGCACTTGGATGTCCTGTTTTTGTAAAAACATTGTGGGCACAGCCTCCAACAAAATATATTGTTCCCATTGTTACAACAGCTATCTGTGTTAAATCTCGCGCATTCTCATAAAGAGTTTTAAGAGTTTTTTGCATATAGTTCATTTTTAATTTCCTCCGTTGCCGTTCTTTAAAGAGCCTTCCAGCATTCTTGCTAAATAATCTGTGAAGTAAGGGCTTGATAGCCATATACCTATTTCATCCTCGCTATTCTGCGGGGTTACCATTAATAATGCTTCTGTCTTGTCAGAAATGAAGACTCTTGCATTTGATTCAGTATGCTTAGCTTTTATACTCAATTTTGCATTCAATTTGTTTATCTTATCTGTTTCTCCAGAAAGAGCCAATCTTATTTTTATATTGCCTTTTGAGAGTTTTTCCAAAGCTGGAACAAGTATTCTGGATTTATCCTCGAAATCAAGGGCAGAGGTGCATATCAATACTTCTTTCTTTGAATTTTCGAGCAATTCACGGATTTTGGCCATGACATTTGCCCTTCCCTTCAATGAGCCGATTATTTCGTGTGATTTAATCGGAGAGATGCCAGTAGTATGCAGTTGCTCCAGTTCTATATATTCGGGGGTTGTCTTTAAATTGACCAATGATTTGACTCTTTCCTGAACATCATGAAGCAAGTTTGATTTCATCTTCTCAATAACTTCTGTCGGCTTAACAGCAAGATATTTTACAGGCTTTCCTATCTTTGCTATCGCAAATCCTCTCTTTTCAAGAGATTCTAAAACATCATATGTTCTTGATCTTGGAACCCCAGAAAGCTCAGCTACCTCCCCTGCAGATGCTAATCCTTTGGAAAGCAATGCCAGCCATACCTTAGTTTCATAAATATTTAAATCAAAATACTCTTTGATTCTTTTCACTAGTTCCTGTTTAATTATCATGCAGTAGGCACAAACAAGGGATTTATAAACCTTTCTATTGTTCCCATTAAAGAGTTACAACAAGAGAAGGTTTATAAATGGGCAACTGCGAGATGGAATATGGTTGGATTTGATAAAAAAATAGATAGACAGAACAACGCTGTCGATGAGGAAAAGGATTTCAGGGGGATAAAATTGACAGAACCTCAAAGCCCATATTCTTATTATATTGGAAAATATGTCTCACTTGAATCTGAATCAGCAGCACATGGCGGCAAGTACATTGGAATGGCTGACGGGCACTACATCCTTTGCCCTTATATGTTGAGAAGTTTTAAATATTCTTCCAGTGATAGCCTTCCATTTTTATCTTGGGTTGATGAGCCTGCAATTCTTGAATTGAAATCATATAGAATAGTTCCTATGAAAAAGGAAGAATTGGATGAAATAGTAAGGGCAGTCAACTCCCAAACAAAAGCAAAGTTATTGGCAAATAGGCTTAAAGAAAGCTCAGTTATAGCAGCCCCCGATTTTGATCAAATTGTGGGGTTTGGATTCAAGACAAGATTACATTAAATAATTGATTAAATAAACTAATCCTAGAGCGATTAGGCATCCTCCGGTTATGAAAGGCATAGCAGGATAAAATTTGCCTTTTTCTGAATAATAAAACAAGAAAGACAAGGCAATTGTTGCACCTAGAGCGATAATGATTGCTGAGAAGAAGCCAAATGTCATCAAAACCACTCCAGCAAGAATCAATGGAAATACAACATCCCCGCCGCCAAGAATTGCCAAGCTGACTTTTATCTTTTTACCTTTTCCCTTGGATTTTGATTTCTTCAGTTTTTCAAGCAAAGCTTTGTCTTCTTTTCTTATATATGGAACAAAAAGCCCTGCAAAAACCTTGACTTTTTCTATCTGGTATTTTGCCATCTTCTGCATAAAACCTGCCTGCCAGACTGCATAAATATCATAAACTGATATCAAAACAAGAAGAATGACAGTCATTGGGAGATTCAAAAGAGGAACTATTATTGCGGCAATTCCCGGATAGACCATTAATTCTGTAAGATTATGAATAATCATATTTCTCCGAAAGACTTTGTATATTGCAAGGATTAGAGGGATTCCAACAATTATCAGATATCTGGCAGATAATGAAATCTGGGAATGCACTATAATAGAATTAATTGTCACTCCGAGTGCAAAAACTATTACAAGAAAGAACCAGAATCTTATAAATAATTCTGCTCTTACTTTCATTAAAGTGAGAATTATTATGACTCCAAGAGCTATTGCAATCACTATTGACCATAAATTAGACTCTGGGCTGGTATCCTGCGGAGGATTCATCCCAAAAGGAAAATTATAAGTCTTGTTTTCTATGGTCTTTCCATCAACATTTATCTGTTTTACATCTGGTTTATATTGGTTGATAACTGCTATACCCACTAATTGGGCAATAAGAAACATTGCGATAAGAATTAATGTAATTTTTAATGTGTGCTTCATCCTGTTATTCCCTGCATTTATTGATTATTAAAGTTAATGTTGATTTAGTTGAGATGCCATCATTGTCATATATTAATTTAAAGTCATTTTAACCTCAGAGTTTCTAAATTTTTAGGAACATTAGTTTCAACCTTATCATTTTTGTACAATGTGGAAGCCAAATCTAAGCATCTGGAAACTTCTCCATGATGGATTACTATTTTTTTGGGTTTTGGAATCATCCTTGAAACAAATTGCAGAAGTTCATTTCTTCCGGAATGGGCTGATAAGCCGTATAATGTCTCGACTTCCATCTTGACTTCTATCTTGTCTCCGTCAACATAAAATTCCTTCCCGCCTTCTTGCACCTGCCTTCCTAAAGAACCTGCTCCCTGATAACAGGAAAAGACTATGACATTTTTAGGATTGCTTGCAAAATTTTTGAAATATTCCACAGAAGCTCCCCCGACAAGCATCCCGGAAGTTGCAATAATCAGGCAAGGACCGCCTTCTATTACTTCTTTTCTTTCAGCTGGCGAACCAACACGCTTGAATATCTCTGATGTAAATGGATTGTTATCCTGAAAAATTTGGTTTCTTACAGACATACTCAAAAAATCAGGATAAGCTGTATGAATAGCATTGATATCACAAATCATTCCGTCAATATAAACAGGTATTTTGGGTAGCTCACCTGTGCGGATTGCTTCTTCAACCCTAAGCATTGTTTCCTGTGCATGACCAAGACCAAGCTCGGGAAATAATATCTTGCCGCCTCTTTCTATGGTTGCCTTAACTAATTCTATAAATTTTTGCTCTGTTTCTTTTCTTGGAGGAAGAACATTATCTTTTCCGCCATATGTAGATTCTAAAGTCAGGGTTTCTATTCTTGGATATTTATTTATTGCTGGATCCAACAGGCGGGTTTTTGCATATTTTGTATCTGCACTATAAACCAGGTTGTGCAGGCCATTTCCTATGTTTATATGCACCTGAGCACTTCCTAGAACATGCCCGGCATTATAGAAAGTTATTCTTATATCGGGAGTTACATCGGTGACTTCCCCATAATCCAGAGCTATTGAATGCCTTACCATTTCCTTTATGTCTTCTGCCCTGTACAATGGAAACTCTGCTTTCTTGTAGGCAACCCCAATTAAATCCAGTTGAGACAATGCCGCGATATCTCTTGTTGGGGCAGTCATATAAACTGGTCCTTTATAACCCATTTTATACAGGTACGGAATCAAGCCAACGTGGTCAAGATGAGCATGCGAGGCAATTATGGCATCGATAGAATTTATGTCTCCTATTTCTGAAACATTGAGGTATGGAAATCTTTCAGGACCTTCTGCAATAGCCGGATTTATTCCGCAATCCAATAAAATTTTTGAGTTTGGAGTATGTAGCAAAATACAAGATCTTCCCACCTGTCTTCCTGAACCAAGATAAGTAAGCCTTACCCACATGTCCATTTTTTCAGGATTCCATTCCTTGTATATTTTTTCTCCAATCTCGTTCAGAAACTTCCTTCTATAATTGTTATTTGCATACAAGACTGAACGGATTTTTTCTGTAATTTTGCTTGGAATCGCCGGACTTCTTTGTACAGAAAGAGACCACATTGTTGATTTTTTTATATCATTTAAAATAGAACCTTGCTTGCCTATTACTAAGCCTGGTTTCTTTGCTTCGACTACCACTGAACTCCTTTGCACATCAAATATTACGTTTGTAATAGCCGCTTCTTCTGGGACAAGAGCATGGATTGTTTTCGTTGTCTCAGCCTCCGAAGCGAGAATAGATTTGTCCGCCCTTAATTCTACTCTTTTCTTTATTCTATCTACAACTGCCTTTATTTTGTTTTCTCCTGTTTTAAAAAATTCCTTGTCATCTGTATAAAGAACTATGTTCGCCCCTTCAAATTCGGCATCAGTTATAACCTTTGGCAATTCTTCTTTTATACTTTTTAAGATATCTGACATTTTATTTTATAGGTCATAAAGACCAAATTAACATAACTTTAATTTTTTAACACAGACACTATAATTTGCTTCTTACTTCTTCCGTAGGATTAATAAATATGAATTATTATTTATATTGCGGAACTATCTCTTCTGAGACAACATGTTTTATTCCATCTTTTGTTACTGAAAATACATCAATCCCGTTGCCTGAGCCTACATCTCTTTGTGTTGAAGCCTTAATGCACTCTTTAGCAAGTTCAATCCCTTCTTTCACAAAAAGGTCTTTACGATACTGCCTTTCCAATAAACCTAAAATATAAGGCATTCCGGAGGAAAAATTTGCATCATAATCTTTTACCTGATATACCCCTCCAGCCGGTTCGATGGTGTATAGTGCAGTTGTCCCATCCTCATTAGTTCCTGCAACGAGCATTCCTACTATGCTCATAATCATACTCGGAGTTCTTATGTTTCTGTAGGCCATCATTCCTATAAGATTTGCAGCTTCCTGAACTGTCGGCCTGACTTTTGTTTTTAACTCTTTTAGTTTTAACTCGGCAGAAACAACCCTTTTATTCAGTTCAATGTCTGAAGCAATGCCCGTTCCAGCAACGATGATATAGTCATTGACCTTAACCACTTTTTGCTCATTTTTGGACATAACAATGGTGCCTGCTGTAGCCCTTCTATCTCCCCCAACAACCACCCCATCCTTACAAACTATCCCCACTATACTCGTGTTCGATTTTAATACATTTTTTGAAATTTCCTCATTCATAGTATTTAAAGAAACTCTCTATCAGGAATAATGAATATTTAAGGTATTTAAGTTTTATGGTATTATTTTCTTTTCAACATCTACGCTGGAAATACCGGCTTCTTTCTTGACCCTCATAATGTTACCGACAAAACTTTCAATCTTCTGCTCATGGCTTACTATAATCAATTGAGAAACATCTAATTCGTCAAGAACGTCTCTTATCTTATCTATCTGCAATTCGGAAAAGCCTTCTGTTGGCTCATCAAGAATTACTATGTCTCTGGTTTTTATCTGGCTCAAAATAGAATTTATCGTTTGGTTCAAAGCAAGCCTGTATGCGAGGGCAACGGCAGTTCTTTCTCCTCCAGAAAGAAATGAATAATCCATTTCTATTCCAGATTGGATTATCAATGGAGTGAAATTCTCATCTAACTGCGCTTCAAAAGACTCTGGGACAAGCATGTTAAACCATTTGTTGAACAAAGAGGAAAATTCAGTTCTTAGTTTTATCATTATATTCCTCTCAATAAAGTCAATCAAATTCAGATAATGATTAGACAACCAATCAATTAGCTCCAATAGATTATTAAGTTTTTTCTTGGAAATTTCTTTTTTGCTTATTATCTCTTCAGATTGGGCAATCTCCCGCCTCTTAAATTCTGATTCTTTTTTTAATTCTGCAAGGGAAATCTCTGAATTTTTTTCTTCATAAAGAGATTTTTTCAATTCTTCCTGCTTAATCCTGAACAAATTATCGAATCTCGTAAATTTAAGAATCGCTTCTTTCAAACTTTCAACATGGGAAGTAAGAAAAAGAATGTCATTTTCCAAACTAGATCTTACTTTCATTAATTCCTCCAATCTTTTCTTTGACTTTTCTATATAAGAAATTCTCGACTTTAAAATGTCCAATTCCAGCTTGTCTTCCTCCCGCTTAAGCCTTTCCTCCTTGTTCTTTTCCAAAAGAAGCTCTATATCTTTTCTTTTATTATATGCTATTTCTAATTTATTTTTTATTTCAGATAATTTACTCTCAGTAGAAAGCAGGATATTGTGCTTATGGGGCACAGAAACATCCTGCAGGCATGTTGGGCAAAACTTCATTCCAAAAACCCTGTCTTTTTTTTCGAGATTTTCTCTTTTTTCTTTTTCAAGAGAATTTATCTCCGATAAAAAGTCTATAAATTTTTTATTCAGCATTTCTGCTTCTTTCGCTATATTATTTAGATTGGATAAAACCACTTGGTAATCCTCTTCTTTAAATTCTTTTTTAATCTCAGAAATATTCGATTGGGTATCTTTTATTTCGTTGTTTGTCAAAACAAGAGATTCTTTTTTTGTGACAATCATGATTTTTGTTTTTTCGACTTCTTTTTCAAAACTGGTTTTTTCCTTTATCTTTGATTCCGATTCTTTCACTTCCAACTCTATTTTTTTTCTGAATTCTATTTTTTCAGAAACTCTTGCCTGCTTTTCTTGAATTTCCTTTATAATTTGCGCTAAAGATTTTTTTCTTATTTCCAATTCCTGTTTGTCTATTTCCAGGTCAGAAAGAGAAAGATTTAGCATTCTCGACTCCTCCTTTAATTTATTAAGCAAAATATTCAAATTTTCCCTCATCCTCTTATACTTATCTATTCCAAAAATATGCCTTAAAATATTCAACCTTGTCTCTGAATCTTCCAGAATAATCTGCTTCATCTGCTCCTGGGGAGTATAAAGGGTATATCTGTAAAGAAGATTGTTCTTTTTTATGAACTCCTGAGGATAATTAAGAAGTTTCAAAATTTTTGTTTTAATTTCTGTTGTAGAAGATTCTGTTTTTTCTCCATCTATTGTTATGGAAGAATAATCACTTGAAATTCCTTTATTTGTTCTCTTCAATGCTCTTTCCATAATCACATTTTTGCCATCTACTTCTATTTCTATGGACACTTCCCCAAAATCACAATTATTTCTTAAGAGAGCGGAGCCTTTTTGTCCAGGCTGAAGTCCAAAAAGAGCATATTCAATCGCTAGCAAGATAGAGGTTTTTCCTGTCCCTATATCTCCTGCCAAAAGCAAAGAACCTTCTGGAAATTCTAATTCTTGATTCTCAAAAGATCTTATATTCCTAATAAAAATTCTTTTTAATTTCATATTTTCAATATCCTATTTATTTCTGACATTAATCTTTCTTCGAAAACAATGGATTTCTCGTCCTCCAGCTTTTCAACCTGAAGGGCTGTTGAAAGCTCATTAATCAAAGTATTAAATTTGTTAGGATTTTTCTGCTCGAAATTTCTTATTATCTGGCTTTCCAGATTTACAGAGTCTATAAAGTCTATTTTTACTTCCGGTTCAGGTAGGTGCAGACGGGAAATGCTCTTCAAAAAAACATAAGCATTCTTTCTCCTTAAGTATTCCTCGATTTTCTGAAAATTTATGTCTGAAGACCTTCCCTGCTCCAAAATTCCTGAAAGTTTTAAAAGAACTATTTTATCGCTTACATTTTTATTTTCCAAAGACAATAGAATATCATCAGTAACACTCAATGCATTCTTAGTTTTCATATCAAGAACAAGAACTTCTTTCAGCTTTATCTCCTGCCGGAAAACCTTTCCATTATCATAAATATAAAACATCCCATTTCTCAACTCTTCAAGCTCTGAGATATTATTCGGGAATATTGGCCCTGAATAAACCCTATTTTCCTTGCTGTAAATTATGTGCAGATGAGAAAGAGCAAGATAATTCACAAAGGGAAGTTTTCTTTCGTCAACAGATTTGACAGGCAAACCTCCAAGAGCGCCTCTAATAGCAGTATGCAACATAAGAATTTTGAACAACCCTGGAGAATCCTGCAATTTTATTCTTTCTATGTCATCTACTTCGAGCCCCGACTTCTTTCCAGAATAGCCGTAAATTGCTACATTTTTATAAACTATCGGAGAGAGAAATATCTTCCCGTCTCTTTCTTCATATTTTGAGGCATTTGTGGAAAAACCTGCCTTTTCTAGAACGTCAAGAAATGTCTTTCCCGAGACAGAATAATCATGGCTTCCTGCAATTAAGAAAACAGGTATATTTGCCTCCTTTAACTTCCTAAATTCTTGAAATGTTTCCTTAAGAGTCTCTATTGGAGGATAAGCAGAATCAAATAAATCCCCAGATATAAGGATAAAATCTACCTTCTCATATATGCATTTGCCTACCGCATACTGAAAACTTTTGAAGTTAAGCTCCTTCAGCTCTGGCTGCCTCCAACCACCTAAATGACAGTCCCCTAAATGAGCAAATTTCATGGAAAAAAGACAGGATGAAGTTATAAATAGATTGTTATAATGCAAAATATTTCTCTTTTGTTCAATAAATATCGAATTGCGGACAATTACTGAAGATATGTCCTATGGCTTATATGTAAAAAGATAAAACATACTGGCAGAATTTAGTACTATGTAACATATTCGACGAGATGTTCTTTTAGGCTATAAGCTCTAGAAGCCTACATCTTGCTAGGGAACAGTAGCGGCGCAATTTATTTTTTCATTAATAATGGCATTATTACACAAGGCAATGCCCTTATCTGTTTTCATTGCCAGCTGTATTTCCAAATTATACACTCCCGGAGCATTCACTGCTCTTATTGGAACATTCAAAGGAGGAAGAGCTCTTACCCCTTCCTCTCCAGGAGGCAACGGAGGAGTAAGTTTGAATCCTTTTGAACCTGTAGTTAACAAATATTTTGTCTGCCGGCTTTCGTTTCCCATCCTTATAAGGACATTTGATATATTGAAGAAACCCTTGTTTGCGAGAGTTAATTCTAGAGTTGTTCCGGCAGAATCATAGTTACAAGCAACTTCTTTTATAGCTATTGCAATATTGTCTGGACATTCTAATTTATCTTTTGGAACATAAACTCTTAGAAAAGCATAAACCAAAACAGCAATTCCTACTGCAATGATTACCAAAAGAGCATAACTTACTATCTCGCTTACTCCCTTTTTATCTCCTTTCTTGAGCATTAATAAAACAAATCAGAGAGGTTTTTATATCTTTGCAGATTAAATCGTGCTTTCTAAAGACTTTCTTGATAATCGCCTTAAATCTTTTGCTTCGGTATGCACCTGCTGCTCGTCATACAGCACAGCGTTCTCTCAATCATTCTCTTTTGCGCCCTACCGCCTGAAATATAAATCAAATCTTTAATATAATTATCTCCCAGTTTATTATCCATAAAAATTGAATGGAGATTGGTTATTTAAATATTATTGCAATTATGACCTCGAAACATAAGTCTCATTAGCTTTTGTCTTCTTAACTATCAGATAAAAGTTCTGGCCTACCCTTAAATCAAAATCATATTCGTTCCCGCTGACTGTAATTGTCAAGTTATTTCCATCTGGACTGACTGCAGTATTTGAAATGTCTGTTATTTGTCCTGTTGCGCAACTTGTCTCAACACATGCGCTTCCTAAATCCAAAGTTGTATAATTAACTAAAGTTACATTAGTTGAATTCCCGAAAAGAATAAGAAATTGACTGTCTGTATTTGAGTCTGCATAATTTGATGCTAAAAGAGTAAGATTATTCAATATGCCTTCACGGGACAATCCGCTGTAAACTCCGCTGTCTATGACTTTTCCTCCTTCATAGTCTAATTCTTTTGATAATTCATAGACTTTAGTATCTTCCTTTTGTGTTCTTGCCTTGTTATAAACGATTCCCAAACTAAAAAGCACAGCGACTATAACCAGTGCCACTATGAGGAAGAACTGCCCTTTTTTATCCATTGATTAAACACACAAAACAGCTTTTTATATCTTTTTAGATGATTGGCTTTACGTAAATAATATGCCTGCCTCTTTTTGAACATATTTTATGAAAGAAATCTACTAGACAAATAATCACTTGGTTGTTTACCACAATAATCTTTAAAAACTTACAAATTGAGCTAGAAAAATGGTTGAGTTTGATTTGGAGATATTAGCAGAAGTTCCTTACCAACCTGCGTTTGATGAGAAAGATGGCACGGTCCAGATACCTATTAGACAGGTCAGAACTTCTTTCAACAATGACTTTTCTGAATTTAGTTCTTCTGCTGTTGTGAGGTTAAAAGACCGAGTAGCGGGAAAAAGAGATATAACTGTTAAAACCAATCGACAGCTAGATATACAAAGAGAAGATATGATAAAAATCTTGGGCGTGGAAGGTTTTCAATTTTCAAGCAATGGTATATATGACATTGCTCAGATAGATGTCCTAAAATATAAAGATAATGATAAAATTCCGAGAGCCTCATATTTCTTTCAAGATAGAACAAGTATAAATAACCCTTAGATTGTTTGCCATTTCTTATAGAATATAAAAAGTGTAGGCAGGGAGTTTGCCTAGAAAAAAATTAAAAGAACCCTCCTGCTTTTCTCAGCTTTGTTTACCTATAAGCACCTTGCTTCTCGCTTAGGGCTGCTCCGATCAAGGTCTGACCCGTTTCACAAGAGCAAGATCGAACAGGACAAAACGTCAACGTCCAGCAAAAGACTTTTAACTTTCTGCCTCACTTGCTCCTTTAGACCCACCTAAAGCCCGCTGATGAATGGCGAAGGGCTAGCACGCCGGTCTGCCTACATAAAAAATGATTAAACAGACTTTTTAAATCTATCAATTTTCACCAAAGAAAATTATAAAAGTATCATGAAGAAACGCTTTTCTTGATATGTTTTATTGCTTCATTATCTTCTTTTTTCCTTTTTCCTACTTTAACAAGAAAAATTATAACTAAAATTAATGTTACAAATAATAAAAAAACCAGATTAAAGAGTAATAAGATTAAGATATCCATTTTTGTCTGTGATTAAGAGTATATTTAGATTTTATTGATATAAACCAGCATATAAATGTTTATTAATGCCTAAAAAATGGGAAAAGGATGGTCTTAAATAAGCTGGAAAAGACAATTTTAACTGCAGGACTAGCTATAGGAATAGGATTAATGCCCTTGGCGGCTACATCATACCAAAATATTATGATGAACAGGGCTGGAGGAGAACATAAGATGGAAAAGTATGAAATACATGCACAGAAGATGCAAATTTACAAGATATTGACCATAGGTATGGATGCTATCCTTGTTCTAGGTTATTTTTCTTATTTGAGAAATAATTTGAGCAAAAAACCTGAAGAATAATTTGTGCGAATAAATTACATCTTTTTTAAAACATTTATCCCAAGAAGAGAAAGGGCATTTTTCAAAACAATTGAAAAAGAGTCGACTATCGCCAATCTGAAAGATTCATTATCACTTCCTATTACCTTGTTAGAATGATAAAACTCATTAAATTTCTGGGATAACTGGAAGGCATAATTAGCTATTGTGCTTGGAGATAAATCGACATATGCTTTGCGCACAATCTCTGGAAAATTGCTTAATTTAGCAATAATCATTTTTTCATCATCGGTAATTGCTCTTATACTTAGCTTTTGTTTTTTATACTTCGCTTTTCTTAAAATACTTCTTGCTCTCGCATAGCTGTAAAGTAAATAAGGCCCAGTATTACCTTCAAAGTTCAGGGCTTCCTCCTTGTTAAAAACAATGACACTATTTGAGTGCTGTCTTAATAAAGAATATTTTATTGCAGAAATTGCAATTGCCAGAGCTCTGTCTTCCAATTCTTTTCCCTTTACTTTTTCCCTTTTTAGTATCTCTGATTTGGCATAATCTGTTATTTCTTTCATAAAGTCAGAATAAAGAATGTTATCTCCTGTTCTGGAAGACATCTTCCCTGAAGGAAGCCTAACTTCGGCAAAATGAAGAAAATTATAATCTTTTGCTTTAGAAAATTTCATTAATTCCAAAGCTTTCTTTATCTGGGAAGTGTGGAGAAATTGAGCCATGCCAATAGTTGCTATTGCGCCCTCTAACTTGAAGTCTTTAAACTTCTTTTCAGCAAGGGCGAGGTCTTTTACAGAGTATAAAACAGTCCCATCTTTTCTCAATAAAACCCAGACACCGAGATTATATTTTTCAAAATTAATTATTATTGCTCCTTCTGAAATTTCAGCTATCCCTTTTTTAACTAATTCCTGAGCAATTTCTTTTCCTCTTTTTTCAACATCTCTTTCGAAATAGTATTTGTCAAATCTCGTGTTGAGTTCTTTGTATATTTTTTCAAAGGCTTGCAGACTGTAATCTCTTGATTTCTTCCATAAACTCATCAACTCCTTATCTTTCCCTTCTTCAAGATTTCTGTTTATCTCATCAACTTCTTCCTGAAGCTTTTCATTTTCCCCAAGTCTCTTAACCGCTTCTACATAAATGGAAGCAATCCATGGTTCTTCTCTCTTCAATTCTTCTTTTGAATGGTATTTTTTATAACACCATATCCATTTAGCAACATGCATTCCTGTATCTCCCTGATAATTTGCCCTTATCACTTTATTTCCGTTAAACTCCAGAACTCTTGAAAGAGATTCTCCGAAGCTTGTTGCTCTTATATGCCCTACATGGAAGGATTTATGAGTGTTAGCCTGTGAAAACTCGATTAGGATTGTCCTGCTGTCCTTGCCAGAGCCATATCTATCCTTTGCCTTCCTGATTGAATCAAGGGTTTTCTCTGCAAGATGATTCCTGTTTATGAAAAAATTGACATAAGGGCCGACTGATTTTACCAGCTCAAACTCATCTGATTTAATCTTAGAAGAAATTTCCTTGGCAATTTCCACAGGATTCTTCTTTTCTATTTTGGCGAGAGAAAAACAAGGAAAAGCATAGTCTCCTAAATAGGAAGAAGGCGGAATTTCAATTAAATCTACAATCTTCTTCTTGCCTAATTTTACATGCTTAGACAATATATCTGCTACAATCTCCCTCATCTAAGTATTTAACAGATATCGTTAATAAATCTTGCTTATTAACTGGTTTTAAAAGAAGGATTTTCTTCCTGTGTAAGATTATGACCGCATTCCGTGCAGAATTTTGCACCCTCATCAATTCTTTTCTTGCAGCCAAGACAATTTATTAAAGGGACAAGCATTTTTCCTCCGCATTGGGGGCAGAATTTCTGGCCATCGTCTCCTCCACGACCACATTTGACACATTTTGGAGGGATTTTCTTCCTTTCTATGACTGCTTTATAGCCAATCTTCCCTCCAGAAACTATCTTTGAATAAGCATCTACAATTGAATCTGCACTTTGAAACTTTCTTAAGTCTAAATTGCTTCCCATCTTTTCATTTATGAACCTGGCTTTTCTTATACTTTGAAAATCCTCGATTTTCGAGGCATTCAAAAATAGTATATTTTTGATGTTTTCTAAATATAATTCCCATTTCGTGCCTCTTTTTATTATTTCACTTGATGAATTTAGTTTATAAATATTTTGATAGTAAATTCTATAGTTCTTTTTAATCCGGATTCTTTTTTGTAACAAGAAAATGCTTGATATATAAGTCAGTTATATCTTTTTCTGGGTTTTCCTTATTCTTTCCGATGTAGAAAAACAAAAATGCAAGAATTACCGAGGGAAGAATAATAGTAGATAACTGCAATGTCTGCGAAAGTGAAAGAAAGAACTTGCTGTCTTTCAAAAGATAAAGAGCTGGAGAAAACCAGACTGCAAATCCCATAAGCGCGTAAAATAGGCTAACTCTTTTCGAATCCTCTTTAATATTGCTTATAAAAAAGGCCAATAACCCAAAAAACAATGCTGGAATTAATAGGTAGTATAGGAAGGTATTGCCTATAAGAACATTATTTATTGTAAATTGCAGAGAAGATAATAACAGGGGGGCGCAAATCCACAAAAGAAAGCATATAATTGCATATTTTACACCCTTTACCATTTATAGACATATCTTTAAAGATATATAAAACCTTTTAATAAGAAGCTTCCGCCGGGAGTCGAACCCGGGACCCCCGCATTACGAGTGCGGTACTCTTGCCAACTGAGCTACGGAAGCACATTCATAACTTGGCTATAAATGCATATATTCCTTAATTATCGGTCATTTAAAAAAGCTAGTTTTATAAACAATAACTATTTTAGAATAGAATGAAAGTATCTCGCTCAGGTTACATATATTTTAGGCCAAGAGAATTCTTTTCAAGAAACTCTCCAGTCACTATAGTTCTTTACTTTGCTATATTTGCGATAATCCTTGGGTTAATATTTAGTGTTCTGAGCTTCCTGGTTTGGATTGGATTCCTGTTCGGATTAATATATATAATTTATTTTATAATCTGGCTTTTTCTGAACAAGTGGTGGTAAAATTATCCTTTGGTTTTGAGATATTCATTCATCCAGTATAAAAGAAGATAATCATTTCCTGTATATGTTGCGTTGCCTGTGCCGATAGTTCTTTCTATGCCACGTTTAGTCAGCGTTCTTTTTACATTTTCATCAAGAGCAAGCTGATTAACTTTCCAATTAAAACCATTAAGACCTCTTTGGTAGACTGGAAGAGGATATTTTGCCTCTTTCTGCCACATCATCTTTATAGTTCTCGGAGGCCTTCTTTCTATGCTCAAGTCAAAGCTGTTTAATATTTCCCTGTTATTTAGGGTTAATGGATATGTGCGAAGACAAAAATCAATCTCGTTAGTCAATTTTTCTCTATTTCTATTATTAATGTTGAATCCAGAATCAAGATATAATGCATCAAAGAGAGGATTATGCTGCTCTCTTGTTGCCCAAAACAGCCTCTTTAGGGCAACGCGATAGCATTTCTTATCAGATGAAATAATATCTGAATGAAGGCTTAAAAAACTGAGCCAATGGGTTGATTGTGTCGGAAATTCCATAAAAAGAAACTTGAAGCTTAGAGCTTGCATTTTATCATTAGTATTAAGTTTCCTTAAAAAATATTTTTTCTGTTTTTCCAGTTGTTGTATCAAAGCAGGATTTTTCTCCTTGTCTATCAGATAAAGACACGATTCAATTAATGACAAACCTCCAAGATTATCGACATGGGAAGTTATTCCTGTTGACTTTAGATTATTATATCCAACTGAATGCCCTGGGCCCATCACATTTCCTCTATTATCTCTAAGAACAAAATCATTTCTCAAAAAATAAGAGGCTATTAGTGAAGAATGGAAGGATATTTTTTCACTTATTTCGCTTGAATTGAATAACCTTTTTGCAGATACATATGAAAAAAACAGCTGAAGATAGACATTTGGATGAATTTCATTTATTGTCTGCATAAGATTTCCATCTTCATTTGCAACCTTGAAAGGAAGATAGCCATCTAAGCCATTGGCTCGATCCATTTCTATTATGGAGCTTATTACCTTCGAAGCTAAAACCTCTGTTTCAGCATCTTTTGTGGCCGCATATTTATATGCTAAGGCAGAAAGAAAATGCATTGTAGCTTCTATATGCCCTAGTTTTGGTTTTCCTTTTTCTATATCTTCAGGGATTATGTAATAGGGAAAAATTATTAATTCATTAAGAATTCTTTTTTCAAAGTAATCTGCTTTTTCTCTTGTAGAAAGGGACTTGGCCTCCAATTTCCTCTCTTGAATTATCTCCCGAGAAGCAGCAATTCTCTGCTCTAAATCTGCTTGGCTCTTAATCCCATAATCAATTGCACAGCCCGAAGAAGCAGGCAACAGCCCTGCAACACCCAAACTTTTTAACCACCCCATTGAAACAGAAAACAAAGGCATTTTAAAAAGATAATTATACTCTATTGATTATTCTGCTGTATCTTAATTAAAACTTAATCCAAAAATTAATTATTTGCCGCGGGGCATCATCAGCACCTGCTCAAGCATATTTATGTTGAACATTTTTACTGCTGGATTATTGATCTTGTTTGTGCTACCGTAATTGTTTGAAATATTATTTGTCTCAACCAAGATTTCTTGTTTTGCTTTTGAACGAACATGATATATTTCACTGTGACTGATTGGAAGGGACCTATTTAGGCAGGAAATACCAAGGCCAATAGCTACTACTGCTCCAAAAACTGCTCCATAAATAAAAGTAGTCATTTTATGCATCTCTACCAGTAAAAAGCGCCATATTTAAGCTTTTTGTAAAACTTAATGAAATATATAAATGCTTAAATATATCCTGCTCCAAAACTTTTCGTGAGATATGAAGAAAAGAGGCAGATGGTAGAAGTGATGGTTTATGATGCTATTGATGAAATTGCTGAAGAAATTGGATTAGGGATTCCTTTTTATCCGCAAGTTTATCATTTTGGTGAAAAGGAGGACTTGAAAGCAAGCAGATTACCTGAAATTATTTTAAATAAATGCACAGAAAGAATAAAATTTAACGAAAGCTTTTTCTGGCAGAATTTAAATTCAATATTTATTTTTGTAGATAAAGAAAAGGTGATGGGGATTGGAGAAGAATCTGCCCATTTCTTGAGAAGCCTTGCACCTCTTTATAAAAGTAAAAAAGTAGATAAAGAAACACTGCCAAAAAGAACAATTGACGAAACTTTAGCCTTTTTTAGCTCCAAATTGAGAATGCCTGACAGAATAAATAATTTTGAAGCATACAAAGATATAGTGCCAATGAGTCCTTTACAAGTCAATATGTTTCTTGAACAGATTAAAGAATCTCTTCCAAATCTGACAAAAGATGAATTTTTTATATACCAGCAAGGATATGGGTTGGGAGATAGATTGTATTATGCTTATGTTCAAGGACAATTTTCAAAGAAAAGAATAAAGGACTTATTTACAAACTCTTTTAGAGAGGAGGGAAGCGCATTAGACAAATTCTGGAAGCTCAGAAAAGAACTTTGGCCTATCGAACAAAGATAAGACTTATCCTCCACAGCCGCAACCGCCACTACTGCTACTACTGGAAGAACAACTTCCGGCTTTGGTATTTGCCGACTCTATGTAAGTAGATGCTTTCCCAGAATCATCCAAGACAGTAAATGTTCCCCGGTACATATTCATGGAACAAGCGATATTGAATGTTCCTGCTTTATCTGGAACAAATTCAATAATATTATCTTTATCACTAAGAACTTTTCTCACATTAAAAGCCGCGATGACTATTGATTTTGAACAACCTGGAAGTTTTGACATATCGGCTTCCATCCTGACGGGAGCCCCTTTCTTGACAGTAGAAGGAGAAAGAATGTAACTGCTTCCTGAAACACTTAATTTAACAACTTGTGCGTTTGAATAACTCTTTGAAGCTGAAATACCACTGGCAATATTAGTCCTAAAAAATACAAATATTCCCGCGACTACAATTACAAAAATTATTACAAAAATAAAAAATCCGTTGTTATTGCTCATTGTAATATTCCTCTTGGCGCAAATGCCATTAGAAGAATAGTGGCAAGCATCAATATAAAGCTTATGAATATGGTCATGAAATGGTCTTCTTTTCTTTGCCTTTCACTCTCTTTTGTTTCTAAATATATCATATAATTCAAAGCAACCAAAATTACTGCAGATACAATAAATATTACAATTGTTGCGAGTTTAAGATGGTCATTTAGCAACATAATAGAGGTCATTGCACCCATCCAGCCACCCATCAAACCGGCCATTATACCTTCCATAAAACCCATAACTCCGCAACAAGATCCGACCCAAATTCCTAAAATAATTCCTACAAACATTCCAAATATTCCTCCAATAAACATACCATTTGTAGCTCCGAGCAAAAATCCAGATAGAAATCCGGATATCATCCCTATTGTCATCCCAACCATCATTCCAGACATGCAAGCCATGTTGTTGTAAGCTCTAATTTGTCTTATTGCGGGAACAATGAGAGCATAACTTAAAACAGCAAAGAAGAGAAAGAAACCATATTTTGGAATAAAGCTTTCAATATATTTCAATTTAAAATAATATGCTATTCCGAGCACCACGATAGAAGTCAAAAGAGAATATGCAATAGTTTTTATCAAATCCCCTTCTACTCTTTCTCCATTCAGTTCTTTCTTGAAATCTTTTAATGACATATCTTCTTTAGGAAAATAAGCTATTAAACTGCTTGTGTGAAACTAGTTTCACAAGATTATTAAACTATCAAAATCAATTTTATTTATGGAAAATAAACAAGTGGGCTATTTAGTAATTGGGTTGGCTATAGTAGTGTTGGGGATAACCTTTCTTTTTAACAACGCATTGAAAGAAATTGTAAATTCCAGCTGTACAATGGCAGGACATGAAAATTGCACAATGTATGATACAATAAACAAGCAAACTTATCTATCAATAGGTATAGTTGCTATAATCGTGGTAATTGGTATTGTTCTTGTATTCACAAAACCTAAAGAAAGAATAGTAATTAAAAAGATAAAAGAAAAACAAGAAGAAAGAATATATGATTTAAGTGATTTAAGAAAAGAAGACAAAGATACATTCAAAATAGTAAGAGAAAGCGGAACAATATTCCAGGCAGACTTAATTGAAAAAACAGGTTATGGAAAAGCAAAGGTGTCCCGTATCTTAGACAGGCTTGAAAATAGAAATCTTATTGAAAGAAAAAGGCGCGGAATGACAAATGTTGTTGTTCTAAAGAATTAAAATTACTTATAAAGATTTGTATGCTAAAATATAAAAAGATGTATTTGCAGCAAATATAATGAAGTTAATGGAAGAGATTGTCTCCGGGTTTGGAACAGCAAGCCTCTTATTAGCTTTACTTTACTTGGGCCTATCTGTTGTAGAAAGAAGCAACTCTAAAATAGAAAGTAAAAGACTGAGACCAGATGTGAAAGTAATTGCAGATGCACAGCATAATGCAAAAATTGCAGCATATGCGACAAGCGTTTACGGCCTCTATTATGTTGGCTCTCTTGGAACAACAATTTATTTGAGAAAAAAGAAAGAAGGCTAAATATTTAAATATACTTAATAATTATATAAACTATGTTAAAAAGAGGGGTTTGGGTAATTATTCTTCTATTAGTTTTATCTATAAGTTTCGCTTCAGCACTATCCTTATCAGATATAACTGGAAATGTTATTAAAACAATAAAAACAACTGGAAATGCCATTGGTGATTTTTTTGGAAACTTATTCGGGACAAGTTCGACAGCAAATGCAATTGATGGAGATGTTCTATGGGCGAAGAATATAGGTGGGACAGGAGTAGAATATGGTTATGGTACTGCAACAGATACAAATGGAAATGTTTTTGCCACCGGAATTTTTCAAGGAACAATGAATATTGGGGGAACAACGTTGATAAGCAATGGAGGATACGACATTTATGTCATAAAATACGACTCTTCCGGGAATGTCCTATGGGCGAAAAGATTTGGAGGAATATTAGATGATGAGGGTTTAGCGATTGCGGTTGATAAAAATACGAATGAAATAGTTGTTACAGGATCTTTCCAGAACACAACAACATTCGGAACTAATACATATACAAGTTTGGGCACAAAAGATATTTTTATTGTTAAATTGTCCGGATTGAATGGAGATGTGCAATGGAGCAGGCAGATGGGAGGAAGATTCGCCGCAACTGGATTTACGAATGATATTGGTTATGGGGTTGCAATTGCCAACAATGGAGAAATTGCTTTAGCTGGGCAAGCAGCAGGGTCTGTTAACTTTTGTGACAAAACGATTTATTTAAATTCTGGGACAGACACTTGGCTGGCGAAATTTAACTCGACTGGGGGATGTTTATGGGCAAAGTCTTCTACTTCAGGATGGGCTTCTGTAAGTGTTGATTCTGGAAGAGGAGTTGCCGTTGATGTCAATGGAAACATTTTATTAACTGGAATAACAAATGGGCCTATAAATCTTGGCGGGGGAACATTACCTTATTACGGCTCTGCAACTCCGAATGGATATGTTGGTAAATTTAATTCTACGGGTGGATATATTTGGAGCAGGTCATTTGGAAATGCGGCTGGAGCAGCAGGGGGTTCTGCAATCGCTGCAAACAGCAATGGGGATGCGTTGATAACTGGAAGCTTTGTTTCAGGATTAGATTTTGGTTCAGAAGTCGCGATTATTGGAAATGCTGGTTACCCTAATGCATATCTGGCTAAATTATCTGGAGCAACAGGAATAGGCATCTGGGCTAAGTCGCTCGCCGCCCCTTATGGTTATTTAAGTTATGGAAATGGAGTTGCAGTTGACAGTTACAATGATGTTTTAGCTACGGGGGCATTCCAAAATAGCATTAATCCAGGGGGAAGTGGTTTGATAAGCAATGGTGGATATGATATTTATATTGTTAAATATGATTCTTCTGGGAATTACATATTATCAAAGAGCTTTGGAAATACTGGAGCAGAAAGCGGTGTTGGAATTGCAATAGATGCGAACAATAATGCCTATATTACAGGTTATCTGACATCGGCGACTATCGATTTTGGAGGAATAACTGTAACTAATGCTGGAAGCTGGGATGGATTTTTAGCTAAAATGGCGGGAATTCCTCCTGCAACAACGCCAGTAAATGGAGTTTGCGGAGCAACATTGAATAGCTGCACAGCTGGAACATTCCAAGATGTGACTGATTCAGATACGCAATATCTATGGAACTGCCTTGGAATCAATGGCGGAACAACTGCATCATGCTCATTAATAAAACCAACTTATACTTTAAGCGTTTCAAACAATCCTTCAGTAGGTGGGGTTATAACTGGAACAGGAATCAATTGCGGAAGCGACTGCAATGAGATAGTTGTAACTGGGACAAGCATTATATTAACCGCTGCTGCTAATTCAGGATATTCATTCTCTTCGTGGACAGGATGCGATAATCCGGTTGGAAATCAATGCACATCTATAATCTCTTCGGACAAAACAATAACTGCCGTATTTAGCTCGTCTTGCACAAATGAATGTTCTCCTTCAGGAGCAAAACAATGTTCATCTACAACAGCATATCAGACATGTGGAAATTATGATGCTGATTCATGCTTAGAATGGAGTACAGCAACATCATGCTCTGTAAATCAATATTGTTCAACTGGAAACTGCGTAACTGTTCCTACACCGACAGGATTAACTGCAACAGCAATTTCCTCATCGCAGATTAACTTGGCCTGGAATGCTGTTTCAGGAGCAACATACAAAGTTTATAGAGCTACAACTTCAGGAGCAGAAACTTTACTTGCTAGTGGAATTACAACTAATAGTTATAGCAATACAGGTTTAACTGCTGGAACAACTTATTATTACAAAGTTTCATCTGTTATCTCTGGAGTTGACTCAATATTATCAAATGAGGCATTTGCAACAACATCTAAAATAACTCCAGTATTATCAATAAGCATAAGTCCAAGCAATAGTGTAACGCAAGGAACGCAAACAACGTCAACTGGAAATGGCTGTCCTGCTGGATTGACATGCACATTAACAAGAAACAGCGCGACAGTAAGCAATCCTGATATTGCGACTCTTGCTGTTGGAACATACAATTATGTTTATAGCACAGCAGGAAATTCACAGTATAATCCCGCAAGTTCCAGTGCAACACTTGTTGTCAATGCTATAGTTACAACTGTTAATGGACAATGCGGGACAACATTGAATAGTTGCACAGCTGGAACATTGAATGATATTCCAGATGATACTAATAATTACTTATGGCAATGTTTAGGAACAGGAACGCCAAGAGGAACAGATGCGTCATGTTCATTGCCAAAATCTACAACATACACCTTGTATGTTAGCAGAACATCAGGAGGAAGTGTTAGTTCGAATCCAGCAGGAATATCATGTGGAACTGATTGTAATGAAGCTTATGTTTCAGGGACGAGTGTTACATTGATAGCAAGTGCTAATTCAGGCTATGTATTCAAGTATTGGACAGGAGATTGCATCGGAACTTCCAGCACGTGCACTCTGCTCATGAATTCTGACAAAAGCACTATGGCAACATTCGGGACAGGGACAGCTGGATTTGATTTCTCTCTTTCAAACGGCGGAGCAAAATCAGTAACACAGGGAAGCAATGTAATAAATATTATTACTGCTACTCTTGTTTCGGGAACAACACAATCAGTTACATTTAGCGCTTCTGGATTGCCTTCTGGCGTAAGCGCAAGCTTCTCTCCGACATCATGCAATCCTACATGCCCGACAACAATGACAATAACCGCGAGTTCAACAGCAACAATAGGAACATCAACTATAATAGTAACAGCCACAGGCGGCGGAGTAACAAGAACAACCTCCTTTTCTCTTACAGTTAATTCTGTATCTGGCTCAACCATTCCAAACGCACCAACTGGATTGACAGCAACAACATTGTCAACAACATCAATAAGAATTAACTGGGTTGACAATTCAAACAATGAAGATGGATTTAAGATAGAAAGGGCAAAAGGAACAGGAGCATTTTCACAAGTAGCAACATTAGGACCTAATACACAGATATATACTGACACCGGATTGAGAAAGAGAAGCAGTTATTCATACAAAGTAAAAGCATACAATGTAGCAGGGAATTCAGCTTATTCAAACACTGCAACTACATCGACTTCAACTTCATTTATACAAAGTGTCGGGGAATTTTTCGGTATTTGATTATTGATGTTGATGCTTCTATAGAGAAAGATAAAAAATAGAAAAAAGATGATAGAACATTTATATTGTGCTAACAATCCAAACACCTATGATAATTATAATTATTCCGATAATTTTAACAGACAAATCAAAATTATCAAATTTTTCCTTTAATATCTCTGGCTTGAATATTCTTAAACCCATTGAATAAAAGAAAGCAAATAGTGGCTGGGTGGCTGCGATTGCTGAAACTAAAGCTACAGAGCCAATAGATAAAGCAGCATAGAAAGATAGCTCTGCTATATAGTAAAACCCACAAACGATTAGAACGAGAAGAAAAATCCTCCATTTTAGAGTTTTCATCTCTTTGATAAATGTTTTTCTTTTTTCCTTAAAACTTAACATGAAGAGAGAAGCACCTATGCTACCAATACTCGCCCAGAAGAAAAAAGACCAAAAATCAATAAAATTCAGAGAAAAATCACTTATTACATCATTTATTGCAAATAAAATCACAAAGATAAAAATAAGTACGATAGCAGGAGATAAAACTATTTTTCTGCCTTTTCCTCTTTCATGAGAAATAGTGAATGCTCCGATAACAACTAAAAGAATTCCAAGATAATTAAAGACAGAAAGAGTTTCTTTTAAAAATATTAAGGCTAAAATTGCAACGAAAATAGGGGAAGTCTACTCCAAGGCAGAAATTCTTGACATCTCTTCTTTCATCATTGCTTTATTATAATAAAGAAGAGCAAGAACAGTTATTGCTCCGAAAGCAATTGCCACCCATGAGAATATTGGATGGAAGACAACTGGAACGAGAAGAAAAATAATAATAGCAGGAAAAATATCATTTAGATTTGTTAAGATATCATAGGAATATGCATCTTTAAGCTTCTTGGTTAAAATATATTTATCAATAACATTATCAAGTGCCCAAAACACCGCGGCAATCAGCGCAAGAAAAAACCACCATTCCATTTTCATAAGGAAGAAGCAGAAGTGACTTTAAATTTCTTGCCCTTTGTTTATATTTGATACAATAAACTGAACTGCGTTTAATACATCTTGGGAAAAATCAATCAAACTTAAAGCCTAAAACCTTGAATATGAACGCGTCTATCTCCATTATCTTTTCTTTATTGAGAGAAACCTGCAAGCCATAATCTGTCGGTTTTGTTATCAACCATTTATATTTAATTAACTCTTTTGCCATATTTTCCACTTCCTTGCCAAGATGTTTTGGAAATCCAAACTTTAATGTATCGTGATGCGTATGTTTTGCTTCTATTATCCTCTTTTTCCTTAGGTGGTAGAGCAACCTGGCCTTGATTACCTCTTCCCCCATTAGAATAGATGTTTTGGGAATATTTAAATGTTCTTATCATTGTAAGATAATAACATTAATAGAAACATTTAAAAACTTCAAAATTTATTATAAAATATGAGAAATGAAGATGCATTGTTAAATGACAGCGTATTTGTAGAGGTATTTGGAGGAAGCCCGATTATTAAGGTTCTTGATTTCTTGATAACCTTCGCGAGTTTTGATTATCCTTTAACAGAAATAGCCAAGAACTCACGAATCAGTTATTCTACATTGCAAATATTTTGGCACAAACTTGAGAAAAATAATATTGTCGTAAAAACAAGAAGAGTCGGGAAATCAGACTTATTTAAATTGAACACAAATAATCCTGCTGTAAAAGAATTAATAAAATTAGATTGGAAGTTGACAATTGGCACAGATGAAAAAATTCTTGTAGAAAATTGAGCTTGCGCTTCGTTTAGTACATCTTCGCGAACTTCGAAAAAATAGAAAGGTATTTAAACTATAGTTACTATAGAGGTTATAGATATGACAACAACAATTCAGCTAAGTGATGAAATGAGAAATAAGATTGCTTCATTCGGGAATAAAGGGGAGAGTTATGATCAAATTTTAAGAAAAATTTATGATCTCGCAGTAAAAGAGCATCTTAGAATGTTCCTTATGTCAAGCGAGGGATTTGTTCCAATTGAAGAGGCTATAAAAGAGGCAGAGAAGAGATGGCCAAAGTCGAAATAGCAGAATCCTTAAGGGATGAAATCTTAGACAAGTTCAAGGAAGAATCTAAGGTTATATTTCGATTGCTGTATTCCTTAGGAGATAATCCAAAAAAAGGGAAAGCTATTGGCAATGTGGGCGGAATTGTAATAAAAGAATTAAAATATAAGGTTTTTAGATTCTATTTTATCACGGACGGCTATAAGTTAAAAGTGATGGACTCAAATCAACTTAGCGAATTATTAATTAGATTTGTCAGAATGTCTGACAAAAAAGACCAGCAAAAAACAATAGATGAAATAAAAAATGTTTTGAGAAAGGTAGGCAAAGAGAGGTTCTCATGAAAATATTAAAAGAGAAATCGAGGGAGTATAAGGGAACAAATTATTATAAATATAAGGTTAACATTCCAGAATTGGTTTTGGCAAAGTCTGGGTTGAAAGCCGGAGATGAATTAGAAGTTAAAGCTAGAAAGGATGAGCTTGTTTTGAGGAAAAGTTAGAAAAACCTGAAACAAAACATTTATATACTTCGTGTACATGCGATATGCATAAGAAATCACATGGAAAATAAAACAATATCTGCTAGAGTAGAGCTAGATAATTATGCTAGCAAGGTTTTGGCAGTACTTAAAGCTAAATATAATCTTAAAGATAAATCCGAAGCAATTAATAAATTTGCCGAGTTATATGGGGATGAAGTTGTTGAGAAAGAACCAAAAGAGGAGTATGTGAAGCATATATTAGAGGTGACTAATAAGCATCTAGAAAGACATAAGAACAAAAAAATGAGTATTAAGGAACTAGATGCATTATTTGAAGTATAATGTTTGACTTCAATCTTACAGATGAGTTAAAAATCAAGATATCTAAGTTAGTCAAAAAGGACAAGAAGAAAGTAGAGATTATCAATAAAAAGATCAAAGAAATAATAAATAACGATTCTGAGGCTATTAAAAGATACAAAAACTTGAAGCATGATCTAAGCAACTTTAAGAGGGTGCATATAGATAAGAGTTTTGTTTTAACATTTAAGGTAGATTTGACAAATAATTTTGTTCTATTTGTTGACTTTGATCATCATGACAAGGTTTATTGAGTTGTACCTTTTTACTACTGGTGCTTTCTGGAAATTGAGACAAAGAAAGATGAAATTATTTTAAGGAAGAAGAAAAAGTAATATTAAGAACAAAAACAAGGAGCAAAACGATACTCTATTCAGATAATTCATTTAGAAATAGCTATTTGTTTTAATCTTGCTTCTTTGATTTTGTGAATCTCTTTTAATATTCTCTTTCTAAGATTAAATGAATTTGCCCATTTTGCATATGCCTGCCAACCTTGATAGATTTCCATAAGCTTCCAATAATAAATCTCATTATTTTTCAGTTCGTTTATTATCCCTTGATGTTTTCTAATATAATTATAATAAATCTCCATTCCTTTCATTTGGTAAGTCATTATTTACTTAATGTCGTGATTTATTTTATGGCCTTATCTAGATTAAGGCACTATTAACTGACGTGGGGCCCTAGCAAAGCATAAATGCCCTACTAAGACATTATCTTGAGAAAAGAATGATTAATAAATCTGCTTAATTTTTTTGCGCACTGGCTTCACCGGAATTCAAACCCCCAAAAGCATAGCCATCATTGTCGCAATTGCAGCTGTTGCCGCCGACATACAACCTGTAGCTGGCCAAGAGCCTACCGGAAGTCAAACTGACAATCTTCAATGCAGGCGTTTTAACAGGATCAAAACCCCAAACATTTACTCCTCTTGGATAATTAGCCTTATCTGCAATTGTCTTTAAATTTCTCGCTATAGGTTCTGTTGTATTTTCCAAAACTCTAGCTAATCCTTCGGTTACAAAGGTATCTGCGTCTTGAACATCTCTTGTAAATAAACCATAGTCGACAAAACCAAATCCATCTTCTCCAACATATATATCTCCATTTTTGACTCCTAATTTAGTAGCTCTATCTCTTAAAGCATTAAGTGTTTTTGCATCAACTATTGGTTCACCATTATCTGCAACAGGCGGATTAGCCCAAACACCCTCAGAATCTCTTAAAACATATCCTGCTTGCAACCAATTTGGATTAAAAATATCTTTTTTAGCTAAATCTCTAAATTTGCATGCTACAATTGCGATGGACTCTGCAGTTGTTTTAGGCTTAAAAGTTATAATAGGCATTGAGAGCACATCAGAACTATGAGTATACTCTTGTCTCATGGCGGCTCTGTTTACGGCGTAAGTATCGGGACCAAATCTCGCTACAACTAAATCTTCTTTATCTCCTGGAACCCCGATTAAATTTATATGAGGTCTACTAGATTTTGATTCTATTAAGCCATATCTACTCAATTTCATATTTTTCTTAGAAATAATACCTATTTAAATCTTTCTATTTGTTACTATCTAATAGTTAATACATGAGAGTTTTGGCTAATCTTATTATATTGGGCCATTTATTGATACCAAAATTTAATTAAATTGGTATGTCTTGCTCATAGAGATGTTCCCTTGCTTTTTTACCTGCTAAAATAATTGCTCCTGCTCTAGGATTTGCTGGACGAACTACAACCAAATTTTCTAAACTTTCTTGTCCGACAACTGAATCAACTCTGGGATGATTTGGAAAGATATAGTTTAAACGATTTCCAAATGCTTCCTGCACAATCGCAAGACGAATTGACATTTCATTATGGCCTGAAATAGTAAATACATCTCCACTTTGTAATTGATCATATCTTTCTAACGATTAAATTTCCATTTATTTTTGTGTCTGAAAGACTATTTAAAGATTTATACTTAACGCGAACTTTTCCTCAAGATTAAAGTTTTGAGAGATGCTTGAAAGTTTCAGCATGAGAAAAAAGAACAATTTTTATACCCTTACTACTAAACTATTTTATGAAAATTAGACTCTGGAAAGACCACTTGCTAACTACCAAACCCGGAGTCGTTAAAGTTGGAAAAACAAGGTATTATGCAGCTGAAAAGAGATATCTTGAGGAACCAATTAACGCAGAGCAAGAAAGAGATCTTGGAAGCACGCTTTACGCTGCTCTCCCTATAAGTGTAAGGGAATCCTTGCCCAGGTTTATAGACTCTGGAAGAGCGAGAGTAACAGATAGTGATAGCGGAATTATAATGAATGATTTTCTTACGGCAGATGAGTTAGCTAAAGTTGCAGAAGGATACATATATGCGAGAGCGGAAGCAAACCATAGATTACATAGATTATGAATAAATCTCTATTTTAATGTTAAAAAGTCCAAAAGTACGCACAAGCATCATTAACGGAACCTTTGAAATGTGTAAAATTAACGATTTTTAAGAAGCTTTTATCTCTGGAAGATACCTTGCATTTCTACAGGATATATATCTACATTCTCCACCTTCTACTTGACACAATGCTCCCGCCAAATATGGGCAACCTACCTCTCTCATTCCAGATTTATGGGTGTTAATTACTATTTGGACTGCATTCGCTGCAGTAAGAGGTAACTCAATTGCACAAGGATCAGTATCTTTAGGCACTCCTCTACAACTTAGAGTATTCGTCGAGACCACTTCGTCTAAAATCAATGTCGCCATGAAAACCTCACTTTACTGGAATATTTAAACCTTTCGATGAACCGCAGAATGCCCTTAGCAGATTAAGAGTTTTGTGTTTTATTTGATTAATACGAACACTATTTTTGCTGAAAAGATGAGGTTCTTAACGAAGATAATTAGCTCTTTGAGCCGCTTTTCTTCCTTCTTCTTGAACTGCTTCAACAATTTGGGTTGGAGTTTGAGCTGTTTGAGTTAAAGAGTCTCTGTCTCGATCAAGTTCGGGCATTCTCGCATCACGTAATATAAGATTGAGATATCTTATATCTCTTTGCTCTGTTCCCTCCCTCAAATAAAGAACGTTCATTGCTATTGCATTAAATCCGTCTCGCCCTGCACAATTCATTACAATATAGGACTGATTATGGGTAACATCAAGAAAAGCTTTTCCGGCAAATGCCTCTTCCAAAACAATTAGCCCGTTTGACATTAAATTCTCTCAATTTCAGAATATTTAAGTCTTTCTCTGTCGGGCGCGGACGGCGCTTACGCGCCTATTTATTATTAAAGCTTGATTTTTGGGGATTGGGGGTGAAAAAATGAAAAAATACTATGAAAAAGCAGTAGTGTTTTGGTAACTTTGGATTGATGTTTTTCATATTAATACGAACTTTATACTTGATATTAAGGTTCTTAGAGATGCTTAAAGGTTTGAGCTTTGACCTTAATTAAAATCCAGAATAAATTGCCACACAGCAGGATACCTGAGACAATTAGCCAGATTCCCACAACCCGTCTAAGAAGTTTTGGGAATAAGAAAACAACGATTCCTAAAACTATTGCAAGAACACCTGAGAATCTACAGCAACAACTATCGCCAGCTCCAACTACCTCTTAAATTCTTTCCCAAATAATCTTCTGGTTTGAAGAACCTTCATAGAAAATCTTAGTTAAGATGCTATTCAAATTTTAGCTATTTTTTGCACTTCCAACTAAAAGTTATCTTCGCCTCTTTCCGTAATTCCTTGTTAGTTTTCCTATTCCTACCACCAATACACCTATTGCCAACAACCATCCTATTACGCCTTCAGTGGCAGAACCGACTCCGAGTAAAGGTAAGAGTAACAAAACTCCCAGGATTGTAACAATCCATGCTGTTAATTTTGCCATTTTTATTTAACCTCCTTTCAAAAAGGACTTATTTTATTAAGGGAAAACTAGTATTTAAGCGTTTCTGCTCAAAGATTTTGCTTATTTTTGATTAATTATTTGTTGTTTTTATGCATTTTTTCATTTTTTTAATGGCTTTTTTATGTATTTTTTGCTATTTTTTTGCAAAAATGCACTGGAAATAATGGGGTTTACGAGGAAATTGCAAATTTGAAGTATTGCTTAAAATATTGGGCAGTTATTCGGTTTAGAGGCCTTTGGGGGTGATTTTTTAATCATTTTTGTATTATTTGGAGTTTTTTTGTCTATTTTGGGGTGTTTGTAGGTGTTTAAACATCTGTTTAAAATGCATTTAGTGGTGTTTAGATTTATGTGTTGGTATTTCTTGAGTGTGTTGGAATACTAAAAAGTAATAACATGCATTTGCGCTTTAAAGGCTTATAAACGCAATATTTAAATACTTTGAGTGTTGATATATATTTATGTTGGAATGGCTTTTTGGAAAAAGCACAAAAAAACTAGAGGAAGAAACTAAAAGAAGCTTTAGTTCTGTAAAGAGCGATATTTCTGGTGTTTTAAAGTGGCTTAAACACCTTGATAATAAGGACAAACAGCTGTTTGATGTTGTAAATGAGCTGAAACAGGAAATGTCGTCGATAAATGATGAATTAACTGGATTGCGCGAGGCAATTGATCTTGCTGTTGGGGGTGAAAAAAACAAACCGCTGTTCAAAAAAATGGGTGTTTATGGCAAACAAACAGCTGTTTGTGATGTTCAAGAAGGTGTTCAAACAGCTGTTCAAACAGGCAATTTTTATGATATTTTAAGAGGATTGACTTCGAATGAGAGACTATTGGTATTTACACTGTTGAATGCTGGGGAGGGGATGAAGATGAGCTATGAGGACCTGGCATTGGTTTTAGGGAAAGAAAGAGCGACAGTAAGAGGGCAGATAAATAGCATAAAACAGAAGAATGAGGGCTTAATTGAGGAAATAATAGAGAAAAATGGTAAGAAAAGGGTATTTGTGAGACCTAATATGAGGGAAAAACTATCGAAATACGCAAAAGTGAGAGTTAGAAAGAAAGTGAAATCTAATGAAAACTATGCGGAATAATTAAAATTTAACAAGAAAGGGGTTTTGTGTCAAATCCTTGATTTTGAAAAAGTTTTGATAGTTTAAGGAAAAGTGAGGAGAGATTGGAAAAGGAACCAATTTCTCTGATTATTATGAAAAAGGGGAAAGAGGTAAAATAGCTTTATAAGCCTTGAGCAAGCATTATATGCTATTTTTGAGGATTTAATATTGATAGATATAGGTAGATTTAGATGATATTCGGCATAACGGGAACTGAATTTTGAATTTTTGGGCTATATCTTGTCAGAGATCTCTTAAAGACTGGATAGTCTGTAAGGTGGCTATTTGCTTGAGATTTTGATTAATATTAAGGATTATTTTCTTGTTGTTTTCCTTTGTTTTGATTATCGGAATGCCTTTTTTGATTATTTTCTGAACATAATCTCTTATTGAAGACTCTGAAAGAGATAATTTCTGAGAAATAAGCGAATAATCGACGATAAAACCTCTATTTTCTAAGTCATAAATTAAAGAAAAAACAGTCATTTCTTGGTTAGTTAAGCGCTTAAATTTGCTCCTTAGCTCTTTTTTTATACTATCTAAAGATTCTAAGACCTCGGAAACCTTCTCCAGATGAGAAATTCGGTCTGTTTTAGTAGTTTTACGGTTGTTGGAGACCCCTTTGTTTCCTATGTGTTGGTCTGTCTGTTGGTTTGTCTGTCTGTCTGTTGGAACCCCACCGTTTCCTATGGAACTTGGCGTAATTGGGCTTTTTAAGCTGTATAAGGGCATTTTATGATTAGTCGTCTGTTGGAATGATGGAATTATGTTGATTTCCGCTTGAGTTATTTGGTTATGTGTTAGGGTGATTTCCTTCATTGTTCGTTTAATCTGTATAATTTCATTTTTAATAAATTCAATTTGACTTTGTAAATTTAAGATGTCTTGTTTTGCTCTTGCAAAGGATTCTTTTATTAAGTCCATGTTTGTTTTATCAACCAAATTCGTGTAATTAAAGTGGAATTATAAAGATATATGTTATAAAAGATAATAATTCTATTGAGGATTGTTATCTAAATCGTCTATACTCTCTGTATTTTGTGGAACAACCTTTTTATCTAAGACTTGTTGATGTTTTTTATAGACTAAATAGGCTTCGTTGCTGAGCCTCCAACGCTGTCTTCTTGAATATTTAATGCCTTGAGAGTTTAGATTAATACATATTATCAGTTTTTGTTTCTCTAAATCTGTTAGCAATAGCTTTACAAACTCTTCATCTCTTGCTATTTCCTTGGCGATTATGCTTGTATAAGCATTCGATGGAGAGACAAAGAATAAATAATGTAAGATTTGTTCAGATATTTTCTCTTTCTTTTCTTTTGATATTTGAGGCATCTAGAAGAAAACTGAATAACTTATTTAAAGGTTGTTATTGCCCACCAGATTCATGAACTTCATAAGATTTATATAATGTAACTAAGAAGTTTAAAGAATAGTTAATATACTGGTTTAATTTTTGATAATACTTAATTAATGAAGTATAATAAAACAAGAAAATGGCGAAGATAGAATATATAGAAGCAAGCAAGGCTGAGGAAGTAAAAGAAATACTGAATTCTTTAGTTAGAGAATGGTTTTTTTCAAGATTTGAGGATTTTTCAAACACACAATTATGCGGGGTGAAGAACATAAATGACAGGAAGAACATACTTGTTAGCGCGCCTACTGGAGGAACAAAGACATTGACTGCTTTCCTTGGCATACTTAATTATCTGGTTGGACTTTCGTTGAAGAACGAGCTTGAAGATAAGATATATGCTGTTTATTCCTCTCCCTTAAAGGCACTTTCGAATGATATCTTTGTTAATTTGATTAATCCTCTAAAGGAAATAAAGGGGCTTGCTGAAAAAAAAGGAATGAAAATGCAAGAAATAAGAGTAGCATTGAGAACTGGAGATACTAGTGCCGCGGAAAGGGCGAAAATGGCAAAAAAGAGCCCGCATATCCTTGTTTCTACACCTGAAACACTTGCTATTGTTTTAACGTCAAAAAAATTCGTTGAGAAAATGAGGGCAGTTGAGTTTGTTATAGTTGATGAAATACATGCCATGACAAATAAAAGAGGAGTTTATCTTTCGCTAACATTGGAAAGATTATGTGATATAAGCAAGATAGAACCTGTTAGAATTGGACTTTCGGCTACAATTTCGCCACTTGGAGAGATTGCGAGATTTTTAGTGGGAAAAGACAGAGATTGCTTAATAGCAGATGTTAAATTGATGAAGAAGATTGAGATAAATCTTGATTATCCTGGGGAGAATATTCTTGAAGTTGGATTGCAGGAAAATCAGAAGAAACTTTATCATATTCTTGATGAATTAATACAAGAGCATAAGACAACATTAATATTTACAAACACAAGGGCGGCTACAGAAAGGATTGTTCATTACCTTGATTTGCATTTTCCAGGGAAGTATGCCGGATTGATTGGGGCACATCATTCTTCTATGTCAAAAGAAAAGAGATTTGAGATTGAAGATAAGCTTAGAAAGGGGGAACTAAAGGTTGTTGTTTCGAGCACTTCACTCGAGCTTGGTATAGATATAGGAAGTATTGATCTTGTTGTTTTATTAAGAAGTCCAAAATCAACTTCAAGAGCATTGCAAAGAATAGGAAGAGCAGGGCATAAATTACATGATAATCCTAAAGGGGAGTTTATTGTTCTTGATAGAGATGACTTGGTTGAATGCTCGATTTTAATGAAAGAAATGATAGAAAAGAAGATAGATAACGCTGAAATACCTAAGAATTGCCTTGATGTACTATCACAGCAGATATATGGGATGGCTATATCAAGGATATGGAATATAGATGAGATGTTGAGAACTATTAGAAGGAGCTATTGTTACGAAACCTTGTCAAAAGAGGACTTTTTATCTGTTATAAGTTATCTTGCAGGAGATTATGCGCTTGAACATAGAAGTGTTTATGCAAAGATATGGTATGATGAGAAGACAAAGCAGATAGGAAAAAAGGGGAAGATGGCCAGAGTGATATACATGACTAACATTGGAACCATTCCGGCTGAGAGCTTCATGACTGTTGAAATAGGAGTAGGAGAGAGGAAAGGACAAATAGTTGGAAAGATAGACGAATCTTTCCTGGAAAGAATGAAGAGAGGAGATGTGTTTGTTTTGGGGGGGCAAAAATATCAATTCCTGTTTTCTAGAGGGATGAAGGCTTATGTAAAGGCAGATGTATCCAGAAATCCTACAATCCCTTCGTGGTTTAGCGAGATGTTACCATTATCATTCGATGTTGCATTAGAAATAGGACGGTTTAGAAAACTGATTAAAGAAAGAATAAAAGATAAGAAAGAATGTATTGAATTTATTGAAAAACATACATATTGTAAGAAACATATTGCTGAAGAAATATATGAATATTTTAAAGAGCAACAAGGTTTTAGCGAGATTCCTGATGAAAAGACAATAATTGTTGAAAAATATAAGGAAGATAGGAAAGAAGTTCTTATTTTTCATAGTTTGTATGGAAGAAGAGTAAATGATGCGCTTGCAAGAGCATATGCTTTTGCTGCTGCTCGGCTTAAATACCGAGATATTGAGATGGGAATTAGCGATAATGGATTTTATTTAATGGGGGAGCAATTAGAGGAAGATAAAATCATTAAATGGGTAAAGGCAAAGGACTTAAAGGAAATATTAAAAGAGGCAATTGAAAAAACAGAAGTATTGAAAAGAAGATTCAGGCATTGTGCTGCTCGTTCGCTTATGATATTAAGAAGTTACAAGGGAAGAGAGAAAAGCGTTGGAAAACAACAAGTTCATTCTGGGTTTTTATTTGTTGCTGTGAAGAAATTAAGCAATGAATTTCCAATTTTAAGAGAAGCGAGGAGAGAAGTGTTTGAGGATTTAATGGACATAAAGAATGCTGAGAAAGTATTAAAATGGTTGGAAAATGGGCAGGTAAATATAAAAATAAAGAAACTGCCTTTTGTTTCTCCGTTTGGATTGAACATGGCTCTTGAAGGAAGAAGCGACTTGATAAAGATGGAAGACAGAGCTTCATTTTTAAAGAGGATGCATGAGTTGCACTTAAAAGCCATAGGCAAAGATGGCTTTTAGGCCATTCAACTTTGGAAAAGTTGAAGGTTTGAAGGCGATTGGGTAAATTGGAGAGAAATAAATTAGAGGTTATTTGGCATTAAGTAATATACCCCACGAGATGTGCAACCCTTTCTAAAAAACCAAGTGATTATTTGAAAGAGTAAATTATTTAAGGAGAGGTTATTGAATAGAAAAATGAGAATAGGATGTTTAGGACCGCATACAAATAGCGCATTGGCCGCAGAGAAAGCAGCAAATATAGGAGATCAAGTTGTATTTTTTGATAGTATGCCTGATGTCTTGCTTGCTTTAGCAAAAAATCTAACTGACAGAATTGTTGTTCCTGTAAGAAATAGCATAACCGGAGAGATCTCATACAAGGGTGTCGCAGAGCGTATGGGTCTACGAAGGACAGAAGAATCGAGAGAAATTATAATACCTATAAATCATTGTATTGCTTCTCGCGGAGCAGACGTAGGTTTTGTCTTATCACATAGAGAGGCACTAGCCCAGTGTACTGGGTACTTAAATGAAAGATTTCCAACCGCTTATAGAGGAGAAATGGCAAGCACAGGGGAAGCTGCGAGATTTATTGCAGAAGTTAGTTCTAATAATGGTGCGGCCATTGCAGGTCTACCTACTTGCTTACATTACAGATTGAGAGTAATTGATACAGAGATAGCTAAAAATAATTACAGTACCTTTTGGGTGTTCCAAAGATGACAAAAATAGATTACATAGGAAAATGCTTGCTGCTTAGAAATATAAACAAGAAGACGGGAAAGAAGAAAAAGATTCTTGTAATTGGAGATTTGCATTTGGGATATGAGGAAGCGTTGAACAAAACAGGAGTTTTTGTCACAAGGCAGATGTTTGAGGAGATGATAAAAGAGTTTGATTTGATTTTTGAGAAGATTGAAAAAAAATATGAAAAAAAAGAATTAGCGTATACAACGAAGGGGTTAGAGATTATTGGTAAAGATGGTATGATAAGAGATAATAAGAGTAATATTAAAGATAATGATGGGGGTGTGGGGGGCGATGAAGGATATGTTGTGGACGAAATTGTTCTTCTTGGGGATGTAAAACATGTATTTGGAACAATAATGAAGCAGGAGTGGGGCGATGTGCTTAAATTATTTGACTATTTATTAGAAAAAGGAAAGAAGGTTGTTGTTGTTGAGGGAAATCATGATGCAATATTAGAACCAATTGTAAAACAACGAAAAGAAATTCAATTAGAGGAGTTTTATGTTGATCATAATGTGATTTTCTTACATGGGGATAAGGATTTTGAGCAGATATGGGATGATGAGATTGACATAGTGATATTGGGGCATATACATCCTGCTGTTAAATTAAGTGGGGGGGCTAAAGTAGAAAAATATAAATGTTTTCTTGATGGAATTCACAAAAATAAGAAATTCATGCTGGTGCCAAGTTTTTCAGAATATAGCAAAGGAATAGACATTAGAGAGTATGAAATAAAGAACCCGTGGAATATTGACTTTAAGAAATTCAATGTTAAAGTTGTGAATGGATTAAAAATATTGGATTTTGGGAAACTAAAAAAATTAAATTGGGTTATTATTTTTTCTCTTCTGCTTGTAATTTAACTCTTGGGAAAGGGACATGAAACGGCAATCCAAGCTGATCTTCTAAATCTAGAGCTTTTGCGGTACATTTTTTAAGAAGAAGGTTCAAAAAGGCCTCTTTCATTTGGAGGGGCAATTCTTCTTTCTTTAAAGATTTTATAATTTCTTTTGGTTCATCCTTGCCAATTGAAAGAATAATATTTCCTTGAAATGCAATCTCTCCCGCCTTGTCTTTTTCTTTGTCTTTTTCCTTTTCTTTCTCTTGATTTTGATTTTTACTATAAGAGACAGTAAATTTAAAATCTATTCTATAGGCTTCGGCATCTTTTAATAGTTCAATTTTTTCTTTTTCTATTTTAGGAAATTCTATATTTGTATTTATACTTTTATTTTCACTTAAATCAAGTTTTCTTTCTGCTAAAATTTTTGTTAAATTAAACCCCACTATTTGCATATTTGTATTTGTTTGATTATGTTTTTAAAGATTATGATATTGGCTGTTAAAATCTTAAGCTATGTCTTCTTCGGAAATAACTACAAAATCTCCTATTGCTATGATTGAGTTATAAGGTAACATTGCTTCTTTACCTGAAATCATTTCTACATTTAAATTTCTTATGTGTGGTGTCGGGTCTCTAACTACAAGTTGAATTAACTCTCCTGTTTTTGTCTCAAATGTTATATCTTTAACAATGCCGAGTCTCTTGCCTTCTTTTGTCACAACGAGCTTTCCAACAAGTTCTTTTAAAGGATGTTTATCTAAACCCATAAGATTTTTAGAAACAAATGATATATAAATCTTTCTCCTTTGCTTTTACTCAACTATAGGGATTATTTTTTTAGTTTTTTTTTAATAAAATTGATAAATATCTTATTAAAAAAATACTACTAGATATACAAAATCAATTATGTTGGAAATTGGAAAAGTTGTTAATATATTTAAATTCTGCTTTTATCTCACCCTATTGTTTCTTATGGAAGATAAAGAAATATTTAAAAAGAAATGGGAAAACTTTTTATCTTTTTATTTTTATTTATAAAGATTTATATTATATATTATACTATATTAAATATAATAGATTGGTTCGTATTAATTAATAAACTTTTTTTATTAAGATTATTATAGAGTAGAAACATAGGTGGGTGTATTTTTTGTTTTAAATTTTTTATTATCTTCGATGATAAAATATTTTCCAATGGAAATAAAGCTCAGAGTACAGATAAGTTTATAATCTGAATCTGTTAGTTTAATTTGGTTTTGTTTATAAAAAAAATAAAAAAGAGATAAAAATGGAACAAGAAAGTAAAATAGATAAAATATTTAATTCCTTTGTCAATAATAATTTATTTAAAGATAAGACAGTTTTACAATCAAATCATACCCCTGACAATATTCCGCATAGAGATATTCAAATAGAGAGCGTAGCATCAATATTAGCCCCCACATTAAGGGGTGAAAAAACCAGCAATCTATTCGTTTATGGCAAGACTGGAACCGGAAAAACACTGAGTGTACAGAGAGTTATCAATAAAATTATGAAGAAAATTAAAGAAATGGGCAACGATAATTTAAAAGTTTTATATGTTAATTGTAAATTAAAAAAAGTTGCAAACACCGAATATCGGATTATTGCCGAGTTAATTAAGCAACTTAAAGGAAGCATTCCAGCTACCGGATTGCCAACAAATTTTGTTTATTCTAGATTTATCGATATGATTGACGATAAAAAACAAAACATTATTCTTGTTTTAGACGAAGTTGACCAAGCGGTAAAAAAAATAAGTGATAATTTTATTTATACATTAACAAGAATGAATACAGAATTAAAAAACGCCCAAGTAAGCATAGTTGGCATTTCAAATAGCTTGACTTTTATGGATAATTTAGACCCTAGAGTTAGGAGTTCTTTGGGAGAGGAAGAGCTTGTTTTCCCACCTTACAATGCATTGCAATTGCAGGACATATTAAATGAAAGAGCAGAAAAAGCTTTCAGAGAAAACACACTAGAAGAAGGAGTAATTGCTAAGTGTGCTGCTTTGGCTGCCAGGGAGCACGGAGACGCGAGAAGGGCCCTAGATTTATTAAGAGTCGCAGGAGAGATCGCAGAAAGAGAAAAAAATGATAAAATAAAATTACAACATATAGACGCCGCAAATCAAAAAATTGAAAGAGATAAAATGCTTTACATAATTGAAAGTGAGCCAACACAATTTCAATTAGTTTTATGGTCAATAATGAGATTAAATGAAAAAGAAACTAAATCTATTTTTACAGGAGATATTTATAATGAATATCAAAAAATATGCGAAAAAACGAAAAACGAAATTTTAACCCAAAGAAGAATTTCAGATATTATTGCTGAATTTGATATGCTTGGAATTATTAACGCGAGAGTAATTAGCAAAGGAAGGCAGGGAAGAACAAGAGAAATTAAACTGATGCTTGCCGCCAATATAAAAGAGAAAGCAAAAGACATTTTAAAAGACGCATTAAATTTATAACTTAATAATCCCCATGAATCCAGAAATACTTAAAATAATAAGAGAAGAAGGTTTATTGCTCGAAAAAGAGATATTCGATATTCTTGACAATTTCCCAGACGTTAATCTAGCAAGAGATTTTCTTTTAAATATTGAAAAAATCTCCGGGCAAAAGATAATCACAAAATCCCTTTTAAATAAAAATTTCGAATATGTTAAGGCAATTATATCAAAATTTCCCGGAGAAAATAAAGAATTAGTTGAAAAAGTATTTGTAAAGCTTGGATTTATGATTGAGATAAAAAAAGAAAGTTTGATAATTGATAAAAAAGAAGAGGAGAAAAAAATATTAAATGCCCCCAATTACCAGATTTTTTATTCCACAGTAAAAAATGATAAAAAGATAAAAGTTGAGGACTTTGTCGGTAATTTTAGGTCAAGGTATCATCAATTACAAAGAATTTTGATGCAAAGACAAGAGCTTCAAAATCTTGTTGCCATAAATAAAATAGGGAACGAGCGGAAGAGTTATAGTATAATTGGTATTGTCAAAGAAAAAAGAAAGTCTAAAAACAATAATTTTATTATTAAAATGGAGGATTTGACCGGGGAAATTGCCGTTCTTGTAAAAGTTGATAAATTTGGCGTTTTTGAAAAGGCAGATGAATTATTATTAGATGAAGTCATAGGAATAAGGGCATCGGGAGACCGGGAGATGCTTTTTGTGCATGATATTATCTTTCCTGATGCATTTATTTACGAGAAGGTTAAATTCAATGAGGATATTGCAATTGGTTTTCTTTCAGATATTCATGCTGGCGGAATGAAGCATTTGCAGAAAAGTTTTGAAAATTTCCTTGAGTGGATAAATAGTGAAGACGAATATGCAAAAAAAATAAAATATCTTTTTATTGCCGGAGATAATGTTGATGGCGTCGGTGTTTTTCCCGGACAAGAACATTTATTAAAGTTGAAGAGTTTAAAGGAACAATATAGATTGCTTGCTTTTTATTTAAAAAAAATTCCAAAACAAATAACTATATTTATGTGTCCTGGACAGCACGATGCAGTCAGATTGGCAGAACCACAACCAGTTATAGGAAGAAAATACGGCGAAGCCCTATATGACATAGAAAATTTGGTGCTTGTCAGCAATCCCGCAATGATTAAAATTTTAGAGGGAAATAAGGAATTTAAAATTATGATGTATCATGGGGACAGTATTCATAGTTTTATTCATGGTATAAAAGAATTGAGGGAAACGAAAGCCCATAAAACTCCTGCCAGAGCAGTCAAACACATGTTAAAGAGAAGACATTTGTTTCCTATCCACGGAGAAGCAGTTTACATTCCAGATATAAATAAAGACAATCTTGTTATCAGTGAAATTCCTGATTTATTTTGTACGGGGGAGGTGCACAAAGTAGATGTTGAGAATTATAATAATATTTTAATTATAACAGGAAGTTGTTGGCAGGGAATGACCTCACATGAAGAAAAAGTGGGAAACATACCAGATCCTTGCAAGGTGCCTATTTTTAATTTGAAAACAAGAGAATTAAAAATTTTAGATTTTGGAGTTGAAGAAGAATTAAAGGAGCTGCACATAAGGTAAAAAATGGATATACATGAATATTTTAATACAATAGAAAAGACAGTTAGAAAGAATTATGAAATTGCCAACAAAGCCAGAGAAATTGGCATTGACCCAGTTTCCAAGGTAGAAATTCCTATTGCCATGTCTCTGGCTGAAAAAGCAGTCGGTTTAATTTCTACAATATATCCCCAGTTGGATAGGGGGGTTGTTGATAGAATTCTTGAATTGGAAAAGCAACATGGACAACTTGATAATGCGGTGGCGTTTCAAATCGCGGAAGAAATTGCTAAGGAGAAATTCTGCAAATTTGCCGGTTTATTGGAAGCAATAGACGCGGGAATAAGGGTTGGTTTTTCGTATATTACTCTTGGTGTTGTTTCAAGCCCAATTGAGGGATTTACGCAAATTAGAATAAACAAAACAAAAAATGGAGAAGATTATATTGTTGCTTATTTTTCTGGTCCTATTAGAAGTGCGGGAACTACTGCAGCATGTATGGTTTTAATGCTGATTGATTATCTTAGGGAATGCTTTGGGTTTGCCAAATATGATCCGACAGAGGATGAAATTAGAAGATATGTAACTGAAAATTATGATTACCATGAGAGAGTCACAAATCTTCAGTATTTGCCTACTGAGGAAGAGATAGTTTTTTTAGCAAGAAATTTACCAATACAGATTTCTGGAGAGCCTAGTGAAGACAGAGAAGTTAGTAATTATAAGAATCTTCCAAGGATAGAAACTGATTTTATCAGAGGAGGGATGTGTTTGATTTTTTCTGAAGGATTAGCACAAAAGGCGCAAAAGGGCCTAGGATTATGGAGAAGGCTCAAGGAAAAGGGGTTTAAAGTAACAGGCTGGGAATTTTTAGACGAGTATTTAACGAAATATAAGAAAAAATCCAAGGGAATAAGAGACAATATTCCTACTTATATAAAAGATTTGGTTGCAGGAAGACCTGTTTATTCGCATCCATCAAGAAGCGGAGGATTTAGGTTTAGATATGGTAGGACACGAACATCAGGATTTAGTGCGAATGCGGTTCATCCTGCGACTATGGCCATTTCAAATTCTTTTTTGAGTTTTGGAACACAATTAAAAATAGAGAAGCCAACAAAAGGCTGTGTCCTGGGAGTTACAGACGAAATTGATGGACCTATTGTTAAATTAAGAAACGGAAGTGTGAAAAAACTTGATGATTATGATGATGCCTTAAGAGTTTACAAAGATGTTGAGGAAATAATTTATCTTGGGGACATACTTGTTCCCTTTGGAGATGTGGCAAACAGGTTCTATGAACTTTTGAAGTCAGGGTATGTTGAAGAATGGTGGTTATTGGAATTAAAAAAGGCAGGATGTAGCGAACAGGTCGATAAATATCATGTTAGTTTTGAAAAGGCAGTTGAATTTAGTGTTAAGTACGGAATCCCCCTGCATCCAGAGTATATTTATTATTGGAATGAGATTGATAAGGAGCTGTTTTTTGGATTGTTGGATTGGCTCTCTAGAGGAAGAGTGTCCAATGGAAAGTTAATCTTGCCTTTTATTTCTTATGAAAGAGAAAGATTCAAGCAGGGAAAAAGAGCATTGGAATTAATTGGCTGCGAGCATATTGTAAGTTTGGAAAATATAGTTATTGAAGGAAATTATACGAAATCTATCTTATCTAATTTGGGCATTGAGATAGAAAATGGAATTGAGAAGGAATTTGATAGAATAAATTTAATTATAAAAGAAGCAATTAGCAATGGGAAAAATATTTTGGATGCTGTGAATTTGATTTCTAGATTCAAAATAAAGGATAAGTCTGGTGCTTGGATTGGTGCAAGAATGGGAAGGCCGGAAAAGGCGAAATTGAGAAAATTAACTGGAAGTCCACACGTAATGTTTCCTGTTGGTGAAGAAGGAGGCAGATTGAGGAGTTTTCAGGCGGCAGTAGAACAAGGATATGTAAACGCGGAATTTTCTGTTTATTATTGCAAGAAATGCAAAGAGGAAAAAATATACCCCAAATGCGAAAATTGCGGTGAAGTTTGTGAAAAAATGATGTATTGCACCGAATGTGAAAAAAATTATATTGGGAAATGTGAAGAACACAATATAGGGGTTTCGTTCAGAAGAAAAGAGATAGATATTGTTCATTATTTTGAGAATGCGAAGAAAATTTTGGGAATGCAAAATGGCGGGGCTCCGGCAATAATAAAAGGAATAAGGGGGACAAGCAATAAAGAACACAATTGCGAACATTTGGGAAAAGGGTTTTTAAGAGCAAAGCATAATCTGAACGTGAATAAAGATGGTACCATAAGATATGATATGACTGAAATGCCAATAACTCATTTTAAACCTAAAGAAATAGGCACAAGCGTGGAAAAGTTGAAAGAATTGGGATATGAATATGATTTTTATGGAAATAAATTAGAAGATAAGGAGCAGATAGTAGAAATTTTTCCCCACGATATAATTCTTTCCAGCTGTCCAAGTTCCGGAGACGAAAGGGCGGATGATGTTTTTTTTAATGTTGCTAATTTTATAGATGACGAATTGGAAAAGCTTTATGGTGCAGAGAAATTTTTTAATGCAAAGAACAAAGAAGACATAATTGGAGCTTATTTTGCGTGCATTGCCCCGCATATTTGCACTGCTACTGTTGGAAGATTGATAGGGTTTTCAAAAACACAATCTTTACTGGCAAGCCCGTATATGCATGCAGCAATGAGAAGAGATTGCGATGGTGATGAGGCTGCAGTAATATTATTTATGGATTTACTTTTGAATTTTTCAAGAAAATTTCTTCCCGCACATAGGGGAGGAACACAAGATGCTCCTCTTGTATTGAATATTCAGATTAGGGCAGGAGATGTGGATGATCAAATTCTTGATTTTGAGTCTGGACCCTATAGTTTAGACTTATATGAGTTGGCAGAACGAGGAAAACACAGCAGCGATGTAAAAAGCATAGAAACTGTCAGGACAAGGCTGAAAACAGGAAAGGACCCCTTAGTGGGGATTCCGTTTACTCACGATGTTAAAGATTTTAATTATACCGTTGTAAACTCTTCGTATAAGTCATTGCCAACTATGGGGGAGAAAGTTGAAAAGATGATGGAACTTTGCTCTAAATTAAGAGCAATAGAAGTTAGTGATGTTGCTAGACTTGTTATTGAAAGGCATTTTATAAGAGACACTAGAGGAAATTTGAGAAAGTTCTCACAGCAGGGGTTTAGATGCACAACTTGCAATTCAAAATACAGAAGGCCTCCGTTACAAGGAAAATGCACTAAATGCGGAGGGAGACTAATATTTACAATTTCTGAAGGAAGTATATTGAAATATATGCAACCAGCTCTTGAGTTGGCCAGAAACTTTAATGTTAGTCCATATCTTCTTGAAAATCTTGAATTGACAGAAATGTTTATTGAAAGCATATTCGGAAAGGAAAAGGAAAAGCAAGAAAGTATAAAAAAATGGTTTTAAAACCATTTTACATATTTATAATTTAATTCTTAAATGACTTATTAGCAAGCTTAGTAGCAGTTATTACGGGGATAAAGCAAGGCAGGAAATGCAATTAAAAAATAAAATAGTTTAACATGGTAATTAGCTAAATATTCAACAAAGATAATTAGTTTTGGATAATGGTTTTGTTTATTGTCTAATGCTCATAACTTGTTAGGGTAGTTCATCATTTAATTAATGAATAAAAAAGAACGTTTTGTCCTATATTCAGGGCATCAACTGCATTATATCCCAAAGAATAGGGATTTGGTGAGAATTCCCAACCTCCAGAAAGTCCTGCGGGGCTGTAAATTATAGGATATCTTCTTTCTTTCTCGATTCCTAATAAAATCGGGCGGATTAAGGGTTTTTTTGTTTTAGAAGCAAGAGCGGGAGTTACTTCTGCCTGCCCAACAATATTCGGATTTTGAAAGAGTATATTTTCCAGTGGAATTTGCCTTAAATCTCCAAATGTTATGCTTATTTCTCTTTTAAATGATTCATTAAAAGCCTTTCTTCCGCAGCAAGCTTCCGCGAAAAGAGTTCCCCCATTTTTAATATAAATTTTCAGTGCTTCTCTTTCCTGCTGGGAAAAGGAGAAAGATTCATGCCCCGTCATGTAAATCAATGGGGAATCTGGAAGTTCCTTGTCAGTAAGTCTGATTTCTTTAATATTATATTTGACAGGGATTTCTGTTTTTTGGTTGAATGTATTCAAGAGAACTGAAAGGCCTTTATGCCTTGTTTTCCATTCTCCATCATAAATGATTTGTGCAATCGCTAATTTGCCGGCATTGGACTTATTCTCATCAAGGAATTGCATTTGCTCTATAAAATCCCTTAACCATGCTCTCTGTGTTTTTGCGTAATAAATCATATTGATTCCTAATTTTTGCGCATAATCAGAAGAATAAGCAGGGTAATCTTCATTTTCATTTTCTTCAAAACCGACTGCCATGCAAACAGGTGATAAGAAAGCAGGGGTTCGACAATCAATAGTTATTCCTTCAAGATTTGGCTGTGATAAGTTGATTCCTAATCTGCCTGCCCCCTTTCTATATTTTGGCTGTTGTAAATCATAATATGAACCAAAAACAGGATGGTCTGTTCCAAGCTTTCTTAAAGGTATTTCTGGAAATATTTTTTCTAGCTCAAATCTAGCAGAGTCACAAAACGGCTTTGAGCCGAGGCCTGTATTTAATATCAATGTGCCTCCTTTGAGCATATATTTTCTGAGTATATCTCTTTGAGTGTCATCAAATTGGAAATGGTAATGCCCTGTCAGGAAGAGAATGGGATTACTTTCAGGGTCTGAGCTTATTTGTCCAAGTGATTTGACTTCCATTGAATAATCTAGATTTATAGTCTGTTTTATTCTTTTTAACAGATTATTTATGTCATTTGGGGTTGCGCACCAATATTTGAAATCATTTCCTACTTTTAATTTTGTCAAAATAATGGGCGGTTGAGGAGGTCTTTTTTTTTCGCTTCTTGCCTGAGGAGTGACTGGAGGTCCAGGATAAGGAACTGTAGTTTCTGCTGAAGATATTTGTGCTGATGGCGGTGGAGGAAGAATTGTGGTTGGCGGCGGGACAAATCCTGGTTCATCAGAACCATCTCCAGAGGCATAGGCATTCTGAGAAATAAATGAAGAATTTACCAAACTGTCAAGTGATTTTTTCTGCTTTGGCAAAAAGTCTGTTGAAATGTCAATTGCAAGAGCAAGAGAGCCAGAAAGAAATAGTTTTTTCATGAAGTTCATGATACATTATATTAAATTGAGAATATATACTTTTTGGTTTTTTAATTAAGTAGATAATATGCAATGCTTGGCAGGATGAGAGAGCCCATCATATTTATTCTTCTCGAGTTTGAGAGAATTGTGAATAGACCGAGGCAGGAAGCGATTAATAAAACTATGAAACCAAAAAAATTTGAAAATACCATATTAAACATCAGTATTATTGTGATAATTATAATTGTTAGATATGTGTAATTTATTTTATTGATAAACCTGGAGGTTAATTTAGAGAGATAAATGCCTAAGAAAAAAGCAGCAATACAGGCAACAATAATTACTGCCAGAATTATTAGAAGGTTGTTAAAAGATATTTGTTTTAATAAGGTTCGGACTGCAACTGCTGAGCCGGTTCTTGTTTTTTGGATTGCGTAGGCAGTCACAAAGCTAAGAGACATAACGACAGTATTTATTATTCCAAGCATAAACAAGAAGGACTTTGGATTCTTATTTTCATTCTTGTTGGAAATCTCAGATGCAAGAACTGCTGCATGCCCAGAACCTATTCCTGGAAGAAAAGAGCATAAGGGGGAGGATATTGCCGCCGATAAAGTTGATTTGATTAAATCTTTTTTTGGCAGTTTAATTTCTTTTAACGAGATTATCTTTTGCTTGTTTATTTTTGGTTTTTGCTTTAATGAGATAAATAAACTTGAAAGGCCGAATAGACCGGAAAGCAAGGGCATTAAGGGCTGTTTTATTGGGAGATTAAAAGTCAAATATCCTAAAAATCCGGCTAAGAAAAAGACAATAACAGCATTAAGGGTATTCTCCTCTCTTAAGATTAAATAGAGGGAGATAAAGATTAATAAAAATGGCATTATTGATTTTATTATTGCAAACAATCCTGGGAGAAACCAAATGAAAACAGGTGTGAAGATTAGGATAATTGGAATTGCTGTTAAACCTCCATACAATGTAAAGACAAAAGCTTCATGCGCTTTTCCTTGTTTAAGCATTTTGTGTCCTGGAAGAATTGAAAGAAAATTTTCATCATCTGGGGCGCCAAGATAAATAGAAGGGATAAAATCTATGAATACATGGGTTATGGACATTGCAACTATGAATATTGCCAGAGAAATCAAGGGAATAGAAGAAAAATAGCCTAATGACGAAAGAAGAAATGCTGCGATGAGATTAATATGAATTCCAGGCATCAAGCCCGTAAATGTGCCGCATGCAATTCCTATAGCTAGTGCAAGAATAATTTCGAGAATCATTTTGTTTCTATTTTAGTTATCTTTATTGTTTTGTTATTATAATAACCATTAACTATTCCGTAAATTTGGACTGTTCTGTCCATTAAAGAATAAGTAACAAGGGAATTTGGAACTTTCATGGTAAAATTATTTATTATAATTATAGAAGTGGAAGAAGAAGTTTTTTGATAGCTGACCTTTCCCTCTATCATTATCTTTTGATTTATTTCCAGGGAGTTTATCTGGCTATTTGCGGTTATTTTTATTATGTTGATTGGCAAAATGAGAAGGAACAATAAATCTATACTTCCAAGCAGGGTTATTAATAGAGCGAGAAGCGCAATCTTCTGCATTTTATCGTTATTTCTTCTTAAAGGTTGATTTTTTTAATAAGTTAAGCTTTTTCTTATCTACTCTTAATAATTGTTCTTTTAATAATGGGAGTTTTCTGTCAATATTTCGAATCATGTCTTTGAACTTTTCAAGTTTTGAGAAGTATTCTGTCTCTGAAATTTTCTTTGTTTTAAAATAGTCTGATTGAAGCTTTTTTATCAATGCATAAAGCGCATCTTTTCTTATTGTTAGATTCCTTATTTGAACCTGGATTTTTATTCTCTTTAATGTTTTCCAGAAAATTATTAAGACTATTATAATGATTATTATCCAGGCCAAAATCACTTTCCAATGGTCAAGGATTATTTTTTTGAAACTTCTAGACACAACATTCCTAAAGGCGTTTATTGCCGTATTCTTCGATTGAATTTCTGAAAGTTTCTTATAAGCTTTTTCTACCAAACCCGGAGTATCTTCAAACCTTTGTTCATTGAATGAATTAATAACTGCATTATGTTCTGGGTCCATTTCTGAGAGGTTTACTTCCATTTTTGCAGAGTTATATGTTTCAAGAAATACCTGCATTTCATCTTGGGCCTTCATAGCTAAGTCTATTATAGATGCTACTTCTTTCGCATAATTTATGGCTGTCTTGTAATTGGTTATTCTTCTATCCAGCTCGAGAGCTAGCTGTCCGTTATAGGCAGTAATCGCCTGCTGCAGAGAATCATTTGCTCTCCCGACAGGAATTTGCCTGGAAAGCATATTGCCGATATTTTCTGTGGCATTATCTATGAGGGATTTTGCAGTTATTGATTCATTGCTCAACGCAGAAACAGAGCTAATGGTTATTACTAATAAAGATAAAAATAATATTAAAAATATAGCTTTTTTTGTATCCATTTTATCCCTCATTGTTATTAGGGTATAATAGCAACAAAGATATTTAAATGTTAGCAAGAAATCCGTTAAGCTTTAGCTAACGGATGAATTGCGTACTTATTTATTCTAAAAAATATTACTTTCAGGGAGAGTTTGTTGCAACTCCCTGAAAAATAAACAGATG
>Ga0209542_10001279_pt1 | contig 59406 bp, 55 predicted proteins | sample RifCSPhighO2_01_FD_184028 | JGI IMG/M metagenome (GOLD analysis project Ga0209542, IMG submission 184028) | Soil microbial communities from Rifle, Colorado - Rifle CSP2_plank highO2_0.1 (SPAdes) (version 2) | ecosystem: Environmental > Terrestrial > Deep subsurface > Rock core/Sediment ...
GCGTTGTTTCATTTGGGTCTTCCACGCCTTCCGGCTTATTCTTGAATGTGGGTGATGTAGTCATTGGCCGTCATGGCGCTACCAATGACTTATATGTATCGGGCGGCTTGGGTGTGGGAAATGCCACCACAACGGATAATGGGTTTGTGGTTGGCGCAAGTCTCTTTACCGTATATGCAAACAATAACATTGGTATAAACGGCACCAGTTCCCCAGCGCTTACAGATGGTGTATCTATCGGAACCAATACAGCTGGCACTAACGCGGATGTCTATATTTCCGGCGGTCTTGGTGTAGGGAGAGCAACAACATCAGATAGTGGTTTCGTAGTCGGTGATAACGATTTTGCGGTGTACCCGAATGGGAATATATTAGCAGGAGGAACAACAACTACTCAAGGATTTACTGTGGAGAAGGCGCATGTAACGTTCTCCTCGGGAGCGGATGCGACTACCACGTTGAGTATTCTCACGGAATCTACCGGCAAGGCAGGGTGTATAGAACTTACATCTTCAAAGGGTAATCTGTTCCGATTATATGTACAAGATGAAACAGCGAGTTCTTCGCTTATTGTGCAGGCAGGAAGTTGCGCAGCAAACTAAAGCAGGCATGTTTTATAAGTTTAGTTAGACACACATAAAATGAACAAGACAAAGCAATATGTTTTTAGCGCTATTGTCTTCGTTGTTGCTTTTCTTGTATCGCATGCCGCTTACGCTGTTTCTGTGGCACAAGATATTACTCTCAAAACAACCAACAACAATGACATTACCATGCTTGCTAATTCTGAATTTGACAGCATGACTGTCGGAGCTAGTAGTTTTACATTTACACTTTCCGGTTCACAAACTGTTACCTTGCGCGATAGCGATGCGCAGATATTGAAGACAAATGTTGACGGCGTGCAGGGTTCTTGCGATGGTAGTACTTCTTCTGTAACGCTTCAGGCATCCAAGGCATCAAGCTTTCAGATTTCTATAGAAGGGTTTGCATGTTCTACAGGAGGTGGGGGTGGAGGTGGCGGATCCACGTCTTCAACGCAAACAACTACTACCACCACAACTACAACAACAGCTACCTCCGCAACATCTGCGCCAACAACACAAACAACGCCGTCTCCCTATTTGGAAGGAGCTCCGGCCCCGGTGGCTCCATTGAGTGGCGGCATGGTGGCTTCTGCTCCGGTTTTAATGCCAACTGTCGCTTTCCCAGGAGTATTGCAAATAACACAAAGATTAAGTATTGGTTCAACCGGTGAGGATGTGCGTGCGTTGCAGGAAGCGCTTGCCAGTATGCTGGATGTATATCCGGAAGGAACGGTGAGCGGATACTTTGGGGCTCTTACAAAAGCGGCTGTGGCAAAGTTTCAGATGAAGTATGGCATTGTCTCTTCCAGCTCGGATGCTGGATATGGTTCGGTGGGTCCCATGACACGCGCAAAGTTACAAGAAGTGTTTGGAAGCGGAGCGGTTGCCTCAACCCCAGCCCCTTCGGTTTCTGCGGTGGGAGTTGTTCTCGCACGTGAGCTGGGTTTGGGTGCCTTGGGAGATGATGTAACTCAACTTCAAGCATTCCTGGCCGCCGACTCCTTGTTGTATCCAGAAGGGAAGATAACAGGTTACTATGGTTCCCTAACGGTGGCGGCGGTGCGGCGGTTCCAAGAGCGGTATGGTATTGCACAGGTAGGCCGTGTAGGCCCGCAAACGCTTCTGAAGTTAAACGAAGTGATGGGGCAGAACATGGGTGTTCCTTCTGCGCCGAGCGCTTTGCAGGGAGATGAAGCGGCTAAAGCCGGTCTTCAGAATCAAATTACTGATTTACAAGCGCTTATTGAGTCGCTTACCAAACAAATACAGTCGGCGCGGTAGAGACAAATAATACAAATGTATCATAAACAATCCCGGTATAACCGGGATTGTTTTTTTAACTAAGGATGGTACGATGTGTTTATTGCTTTGAATTACGAAACACACCTTATGTCATTGCGAGCCCCGCAACAAGTGCGGGGTAAACTCCACGAAGCAATCTCATTTCACATGCATAGTAAGGGGATTACCACGGCCTACGGCCTCGCAATGACATAGTTCACTATGAAAAAATCAATTGTCATCGGTATTGTCATTATTATTCTCGCCGCCGCGGGTGGGTTTATGGCGTGGCAAAAGAATTGGTTGCCATGGAACGATGATGAAAAAAATACGGTAATTTTGCGGGAAGATTTGCCGCCCGCGCCCGCCGGATACAAAACTATTGACGAAGACCCTACAATTGCCGCCGAAATTCCGCCGGATGTTGCGGTGAAGTATCAAGAAGGATTTGAAGAACTTGTAAAAACCATCGAAGAGCATCCGGATTCATTTGGCGCGTGGTTCAATTTGGGATCGGTAAAAAATGTTTTTGGCGACTACAAAGGCGCGGAGGAAGCGTGGTTGTATGCCACGGAAATTTCGCCGTTGCAGGCACGCTCTCTTATGAACTTGGCGGACTTATATAGATATAAATTAAAGGATTATCAAAAAACAGAATGGGCATATATTTCTGCGATTGAACGGGGGGACGCGAGTGTGGATCCTATTAGCTTGTATTACGAGTTTGCTTCATTCTATCGAAATTCTTACACGGGGAAAAAAGAACTTGCCATATCTATAATAGAACAAGGGCTTGCAATTGATACGGAAGACAATTCCGATCTTTTGGCGCTCGCGGGCATGTGGGCATGGGAAGACGGCAATTTTGAAAAAGCGGCAGGTTTTTATGAGCAGTATCTTGTGTTAAACCCCGATCAAGTGGAAGCAAAGAAGGATCTCGAACGCATCCGAAAGCGTGAGCCCCTTCCGCAGTAAGCAAATTAGTACCTTGACGGGTAGATTTCCAATCTCTACACTGGCTATATGCTCACCAGCAAAGAAATTAAACAAATTGTTGATGCTCATCAAGAAGTGTTTGTGACAAAAACCGATTTTGTTATCCTTCAAGATGAAATGAACTTTGAATTACGAAACGCACTTTTGTCATTGCGAGCCCCGCAACAAGTGCGGGGTAAACTCCACGAAGCAATCTCATTTCACATTGCATAGTAAGGGGATTGCCACGGCCTATGGCCTCGCAATGACAGAACTTTCTAGTGTTTCGTAATTCACAGAAATGAAGAAAAATTTTTTCAATCTACTTACCGCAGTAGATACCTATAGTGGTAAAGCCGATACCTATTTTCAAGAGATGGTAATACTTTCCCGTCAAGTGGACCGTCTTGACAAGTGGATCCATGAAATTGCAGAGAAAGTGGGAGTTCAATTGAAATTTTAAGAGTCTAGTTCTATACTTGTAAAAGAGGGGGAGATCATTACAAACTGACCTCTTTTTCTTTATGAGTAAGTTACTGGTAATTTGCCTTACGGTTTTTGTTTTTCCCGCATTTGTGTTTGCTGACGTAATTATCAACGAAATTGCGTGGATGGGCACGTCGGTAAGCGCGAATGATGAGTGGATCGAGTTGTATAATAATGGCAATAGCCCGGTTGATATTGCAGGCTGGCGGATTGTGGCTACTGACGGCCAGCCGGATTTTACGATTACCGATTCGTGCGCGAATACGTCCGTTGCTGTCGGCGGCTATTACCTTTTAGAGCGAACGGATGACGATTCTGTGCCGGGCATTGCGGCGGATTGTATCTACACAGGCGCTTTAGGGAACACGGGTGAACACCTACAGTTTTTGAATGCGGGCGGAGATGTTATTGATGCAGTTAATGCGACTGACGGCTGGCCTGCGGGAGATAACACCACAAAAGAAACCATGCAACGTTCTGGCAATACATGGATAACAGTTTTGGCAACACCGAAGGTAGCGAATGCTTCAACTGGTTCAAAAACAGATCCGGATAGTTCATCTCCACCAAACACAAACAATACTAGTCAGGCGGGTGGTGCGGACGCCGCGTATGTTCAGCCGGAAAATTTGCCGCGTATTAAGGCAGACGCGGGGGAAGACAAGCGCGCGGCAGTTGGGGAGCAGATTCAGTTTCGTGGAAACGCGTGGGGTCTAGATGATGTATTTTTAGAAAACGCGCGATACGCATGGAATTTTGGAGATGGCGCCACATACGAAGGACAGAATGTTGGTCATGAGTATATGTTTCCGGGAACCTATACGGTGCGACTTGTGGTGTCTTCAGGAAAATATAGCGCATTTGACGATGTTCGCGTAACGATTGGTAAGAATATGGTAACGATAAGCGAGAGTATGCCGGGGGCGAATGGTTGGATAGAATTTCAAAACAGCGGCGATGCCTCCATACATATGGGTGGGTGGATTATAGAAACATCAGCTACTAGGTTTATTGTTCCCCTTGGCACTACTATGGCTCCGCAGAGTTTTGCTGTTTTATCCAGTGCGACAACAAAGCTGGCTCTAAAAAACGAAGGAGATCATTTGTATCTGTTCTATCCCGATGGTTCGTACGCCGGCGGCATTGCGTATGTGTTTCAAGCGCCAATGGGGAAGAGTGTCTCACATGGCACTGGCGGCGTGGGTGTATTTACCGAGCCGACCCCGGGCGAGCCAAATAAAATTGAAAATCCGACAGAGTGGCACATATCCATAACAAACGCGCCTTCGCCCGCAATCTCTCAAGTATCTTCTGTGAAAAATACTACCGTGCCGCCACAAACGGCGGATGCTTCAAAAGAAGAATTTCCGGAGGAACAAGGAAAAGAAGTGATGGAACGTGTTGCGTCGCAACCGGCTGCTGTCGGAAACATCCCCGTATTGCAGAAAAAATACCGTGAGACTCTTTGGCTTGGCGGAAGTTTGATTTTGGGAGGACTTGCCGCCGTGGGCGTGGTGCTCTTTCGCCGCTGAAAAAATGCCATCAGCGATACAGTTCTATAGTTTTTTTCAGCATGGAATCAAGCGTGAAATCTTGTAATACTCGTTTTTGCAATTCCTGACCCATTTTTTCCCGAAGATGTTTGTCTTTTGCAAGTTTCATGATTGCGTTTGCAAGCTGTGCGGGAGATGCGGGGTCTACCAGAATACCATACGTGCCGTTTTCTATGATATCAGGAATGCCGCCCACGCGCGTTGCAACTACGGGAAGCTCGGCAAGCCCCGCTTCCAGAATGGTATAAGGGAGCCCTTCTTTGAGCGACGGTAAAACAAATACATCAAATGCTTTTAGATATGGAGCGGCAGGTGATCTTGAAACTAGAAGAATTTTTTTTTCTAATCTTAAATCGTAAATCTTAAATCGTAAATCTTTTTCCTGTTCTCCTCCTCCCACAAGACATAGGATTGTCTCCGGAAATTCTTTTATAATAGCAGGCATCGCTTCTATAAGATATTCTAACCCTTTATTTTTTGTCCATTCAGCAACAGCGCCAATAACAAATGGACATTCTTTTCCAAGAAGTTCTTGCTGGGCGTTTTTGCGCGCAATAAATTCCATGGCGCCAACGCCATTGTGTATAAAAGTTACTTTATGCCTGGGGGCTACGTTGTATGTTGCGGTGGCGGTAAGGTCGCAAACGGATATTACGATGATGTGATGCTGTAGCAGAGAAGTCGCTTTGCTCGCGATGCGTATAAGCGCGCCCTGCCAACGGGGTCGCCATGTTTCCATGAATGCCCAGCCGTGTACGGTAAAAATGCGTTTGACGGGTTTTCGAGACCTGCCTGTCCGGTAGGCAGGAATAAGCTGATACAAAAACACGGCAAGCCCCGCGATGCCGCCCGCTTTGGAGCTATTTGAATGAATAATATCCGGCTGGAAGCGAAAACAAAGCGAAATGATTTCAAAAAAAGAGAATAGTTCTTTTAGGGGATTGATTGATTTTTGAAAGTGCCGAATGAAACATACGGCTATGTTGTTTTTTTGAAGTTTATCAATAAGGGTATCCGCAGTTGTTTCCAAAGAAGGGCCGCAAGCAACCGCAACGTCAAATTGATCTTTCGGAAGATGCGTTGCCAAGTCAAACACATACCGCTGGGCGCCTCCCCATACGGATTTTGTGATAACAAAAAGGATTTTTGTTCGTTGACTGTTTTGCATTTTTGTTTACCCCGTTAAAAGTAACATTCTTTTATGTAATAATAGTATAACACTCCGTGTTGTCTAGAATAATGATATCTACTTTGAATTACGAAACTCACTTTTGTCATTGCGAGCCCCGCAACAAGTGCGGGGTAAACTCCACGAAGCAATCTCATTTCAGACTGCATAGTAAGGAGATTGCCACGGCCTATGGCTTCGCAATGACAGAATGTTCTCCTGTTTCGTAATTCAAAAATATCTAGTAGCATCGCCAGACTTTTAATGGGGTGAATAATTATACCTATCTATGGATCAAAAGCAATATGTCCTTATATTTTCGACCGCGTATCTGCCATTTATAGGAGGAGCGGAACTTGCTATAAAAGAAATAACAGATCGCCTGCAAGATCTGCATTTTATTCTTATTACCGCGCGTATGCGGCGTGATCTTCCGCGAAGAGAACATATGGGTAACATAGAGGTATATCGAGTTGGTGTGGGGATTCCATTTTTTGATAAGATGTTCTCGCCGATTCTTGCCGTTTGCCTTGTGTTCACAATAACGCGGCGTATACGCGTGCGTCTTTTTTGGAGTGTCATGGTGAGCTACACCACTATAACGCCCGTACTTCTTAACATGTTCGGGTTTTACCGGAACGTGCCTTTTCTTTTGACACTGCAAGAGGGAGATTCCAAAAAACATATTTTTGAAGGAAGGTTTGGATTTATAGCATATTGGTGGCGCGCGTGTTTGAAATACGCGAATCATGTGCAGGTTATAAGTACCTATCTTGTAAAACTTGTGAAGGAATTTGGGTATGAAGGCCATATTTCCCTTGTGCCCAATGGCGTTGATACAGAAAAATTCAATCCGCCCGCTGGCGGACAAAATTCGAAAATTATAATAACTGTTTCAAGATTGGTGAAAAAAAATGGCGTGGACACGCTTATCAAAGCGTTTGCGGAAGTGTGTAAAAAATTTCCGGATGCAAAGCTCCATGTTGTAGGTGATGGACTGTTGCGGAGAAAGCTAGAAGAGCTTTCAGGTGATCTTGGAATCGCAAACAATGTGAAATTTTTTGGCGCGTTGGCGTATGAAAAAATTCCGCAGTATCTTGCAAAAGCTGATGTTTTTGTGCGACCGTCGCGGTCAGAAGGGCTGGGCACAGCTTTTTTAGAGGCAATGGCTATGGGTTTACCGGTGGTGGGTACGCGTGTGGGCGGTATTCCGGATTTTTTGGAACACGAAAGGACGGGTTTGTTTACGAATGTTGATGACGCGGAAGATCTCGCGCGGCAGATAACGCGGCTTTTCACGGATGGCGCGCTCTACGAAAAACTTTCACGGAATGGCAGGGAAGTTGTTCAAAAAACATATACATGGGAGACTATTGCCAGAACTATGAAGAATATTATGATTCGTTTATGAAATTACTTATAGCAACAGGCATGTTTCCGCCAGATGTAGGAGGGCCGGCGACTTATTCCCAGACCATCGCGGAGGAGTTTTCAAAGCGCGGACATAATATAACTATTGTCACTTATGGTGACAATATAATTTCCAATTTCCCCAGCCTCGACTCGTCCCGAGTCGGGCGAGGCGGGCAATTTCCAATTTCCAAACAAGTTTCAAGTTCCTCGCCTCGCTCAAGCGAGAGCGGAGCGGGCAAGTTTCAAATTCAAAGTGTTTCCAGAAAATTACCGAAAGGTATTCGGCACCTCGCTTATTTTTGGCAGGTTTTGAAACAAGGATTACACACAGACATTATTTATGCGCAAGACGCGGTAAGCGCGGGGTTTCCTGCCGCTCTGGCGGCACTGCTGTTGAGAAAACCATTTTTTCTTAAAATCGTGGGAGACCACGCGTGGGAACAGGGTCAACAGAGGTTTGGCGTGGTAGACACGCTTGATGAATTTCTTGCCAAACGCTATGGCGCGCGGGTCGGGTTTCTCCGCATGGTTGAAAAGTTCACAGCGCGTCGCGCAAAGCGAATAATTGTGCCGAGCGCGTACTTGAAATCTGTTGTAGAGCGGTGGGGCATTTCTGTCGAACATATCGCGATCATTGCAAATGCTGTTTTGCTTCCAAAAACAATTCCCGCAAAAGAAGAAGCTCGGCGCGCGCTCGGTTTAGACGGTTTTTTACTTGTTACGGCAGGACGTCTGGTACCATGGAAAGGGTTTAGTATGCTGGTGGAACTGATACCAAAACTTGTTGAAGTAATTCCAAAAGCAAAACTTGTAATAGTAGGTGATGGGCCCGAAAGGCAACAACTTGAATTACGGATTAGATCCGCCAGCTGGCGGAATGAATCGCGGGATATCGTACTGTTGACCGGAAGCGTGTCGAAAGATAAACTTGCCGTGTATCTGGCGGCCGCGGACATATTTTTATTGAATACGGGTTACGAAGGATTCTCACATCAACTCATTGAAGCCATGTCTATGGGTATACCTGTTGTCACCACAAACGCGGGCGGCAATAAGGAAGTTGTGCGAGATGGAGAAAACGCTCTTGTGGCAGAGTACAACAATCTTGAAAGCTGGAAGGAGAAAATTCTGCGTTTGTATGAAGACCAAGAGTTACGACGTGTGTTATCTCAAAGTAATAAAGATATTACGCAACGTTATTCCGTTGAGAATATGATTCAAAAAATCGAAAACTTACTGCTTACCACATGAAAGTATTAATGATCAGCTCGGATCCAAAGATTTTGGAAGATACCGCAGTTGCAAAACGCATAGAAGAATATCGAAAGCTTGTGGATGAACTCTATACGGTTGTTATCGCGGGCAGATATAATATGTTCGCGTTTTTTCGCGCGTATCGCGAAGGTAGCAAGATTTTGCGATCTCATGGCGCAACTGATTTTCTTATAACCGCGCAAGATCCCGCAGAGCGGTGGTTGGTGGGGTGGTTGTTGTCTCGACGGTTTCATGTTCCTTTGGAAGTTCAGATTCATACTGACCTAAAGAGTCCGTATGTGCTAAAGGAGTCGTTAAAAAACCGAATCCGTTTTCTTATCGCGCGGATTCTATTGCCACGTGTTTCGTGTGTTCGTGTTGTTTCGCGACGCATTCAACAATCTCTTGTTGCATGGCTTCCCCGCGTGGCAACAAAAATAACCATACTACCCGTTTATGTGGATGTCGAAAGGTTTCAAAAACTACACCGCATAGAGGAGCAGGGAGTTTTTCGATTTCTTGTGGTCAGCCGTCTCACGCGGGAAAAAAACGTCAAGCTTGCCATTGATGCGTTTGCTGAAGTTCACGCGGAATTTCCGCATACAAATCTTGTTATTCTGGGCGATGGCCCCGAACGACGATGGCTTGAAGCACAGGTGTCGAAACATGATCTTACAAAAGGTTCTGTTTCCTTTGTTGGGTGGCAAGAAGATGTGGCGCGGCATTTTCAATACGCTGGGTGCTATCTTTTGACATCAAATTATGAGGGTTATGGGAGAACGGTGGCCGAAGCGCTTGCAACAGGCGTGCCTGTGATTATGACTGATGTGGGAGTTGCGGGGGATATAGTTCAAAATGAAAAATCCGGTTTAATTGTTCCTGTGGGCAATAAATCAGAGCTTGTAAAAGCGATGCGGCGGGTGGTTGAAGATTCCTATTTGCGCCGTGTTCTTACGGAAAATGGCCGCAAGGCGGTGGAGAATTTTCAATCAAAAAAAGAGTATCTCGAAGCATACAAGCGAATGTGGCATACATGCAACAAGAAAAGCGCATAAAGGCTTGTTTCATTATTCCAGAAAAGGCGGAAGATACCGCAACGCACTTTGCGCACAAATGGGAGATGATTCAGGAACTTGAAAATAAAGTGAAGTTTTTTGTGTATCAACCAACGCTCATGGGGATTGCAAAAATAAAGTTTGCGTATTTTGTCCGCGGATGCCGTATTTTTTACGTGCACTACTCATTCAAGGGGGCGCTTGTTGCCATTGTTCTTACAAAATTGTTTGGCGGGAAGGTGTTCTACTGGAATTGCGGTATGCCATGGCTCTATGGGCGCGGACAGTTTGAAGAGCGGCTATTTCGATTTATTCTCCGAAATACGATTCTTGTAACCGGCACGGATGGGCTCGCCGAGGAATATGCGGTTCATTATGGATTAGATAAAAAAAACATCCGCGTGGCGCCAAATTATATTCGTGTCTCGCGTATGCAAAATATGTCTAAAGAAGAGGCGCGAAAAAAGCTCGGACTTCCGCAAGATAAAAAGATCGTATTATTTTTACATCGCTTATCTCGTCGTAAAGGAGCGCATTTATTGCCAAAAATCATAAAAGAATTTTCTGGCCAAAGTGATGTGTTGTTTGTAATTGTTGGCGATGGTCCGGAAAAGAAAAATCTAGAATCTGAAATTTTTTGGAATCCAGAATGTAAGGAAATTATGCGTTTAGAAGGATCAATTCCTCAATTTCGAGTACCAGAATATATTGCCGCATCTGACGTCTATCTTATGCCTTCCGAGGAAGAAGGTATGCCGAACGCGCTTTTGGAAGCAATGGCGGCGGGTGTTCCGTTTGTGGCGTCTGATGTGGCCGCGGTTCGGGAAATGACATCATCAGCAACACATGAATTTGTATTGCCGTATGGAGACACAAAAGCATTTGCCGAGAAAATAAAAAAACTCCTCGCGGACAAGGAGTTTCGAAAAAAGATTTCTTTGGAGGAACAAGAATGGGTAAAACGGTTTGATGTTTCTGTCATCGCTCCCCAGTACTTGGCGTTGTTTCAGGAGACGAAGCAAGCTCCTTAATACGCGCTTCAATGGTGAGTACGCCCTTACAAATGTTTTCAAGGGCAATAAGCGGGAGGTAGGCGGCATAACCAAAAAGAAGGAGTGATGTGTAAGGAAATAAAAATACATGTTTTACAAAATATTGCTCCGCGCCAAATACTATTGCAAAAAGAACAATGGTGAGGAAGAAATCTTGAAATTGGTGCGTGAAGCGGAGCAATGGATACAAAAATGAGTGGCTTGTTCGAAGATTTAAAATAGTGGGAGAAGATTCGGGCAGAGGAAGAACTTCATGATGCTTTACATATTTTTTAAGGAAAATGCCGTAAGGGAGGTTGTGTGTAAGGCGAAGCAGTATGCTCGCAAATCCTGCCCATATGCCAGCGAGGAGTACAGGTGATTCGGCATACACGGTGGCATCTTTCAGCCCCCACGCAAGCGAAAGAAAAAAGAGTGGCGGAATAATATAATGGTTCAATTCATCAAGGTATATTCCCTTGAGGGAGAATTGTTTTTTGTATCGCGCAATTTCTCCGTCTACGCGGTCTAACAGAAGATTTAGATAAAAAAGAAAAAGTGCTGCCAGTTTAACTTTCCAATTAGGATAGAGTAAAAGATACGCGCCCCCAACGCCGGAAAGAATGCTTAAAAGCGTAACCGCGTTAGGTGTGATGGGGGTACGGAGTAAAAGCCATGTGATATATATGGACGGCCCGCGCTGAAACAAGCGGTATCCCCAGGGGCGTTCTCGGCCTTCCAGTTTTTCGCGTTGGAGTATGTCTCTAAGTTGTGCGATGGGTTTCATTTTTCAGTGTCCTTTAATTGTACCAAGCGGCCGCAAATATGCCACTGGCTTTACAATGCCTGCTTGTTCAAGTTCGCCTGTTACAGCAAAAAGTCCTTCTGGAGATTGGAGTGGTACCTTTTTGAGTTCCTTCTCTTTGCGTTTCGAAATGAACATAATGTGTTGCGGGTCTTCCTTGCTTTTGCCTTCTTCTTTAAAGCGGATAATTGTTTTTCCAGCGGATGGCGTGGCAGACCGGAGCGATGAATCAGTTTCTGTTCCAACACCAAGATAAGAAAGTGTGTTGAATCCGGCAATCATGACAGGTTTTCCATCAAACACGCGGACTGCGTCTTGTCGGTGAATAATCATATTCTCGCCGTTTAATCGTTCTTCCATGATGGAGTTATGCGCCGCGTCCCATAGAAATGAGGCGGATCCTTTTGGCAATGCATCGTTGATGCGCCGTAAAAGAACTGCCCGGAACGCGTAGCCATAGTTAAGCGAGATTTTTATGGATTGCATCAATCGTGCTCCTTCAGACGAGTTGAGGGGGGTGGCGGGGAAAGGAGTGCGTGAGAAATACACCCGCCAGCGCGCGCTAACGTGTCGAATGCCTTCCCATGAGCTGAAATGGAAGAAGAGTTTCAACCAGAAAAGCGCCATTTTTTCCGATGGCGTATTTTTTTCACGTCTGCCGAAATAGCGTCCCAAGTGATAGGTGGCATGTCCCCCACCACCATGATAGAAAAGCACCAATTGATCTTCTTGTATTCCCCATTTGCTTGCGGTTTCTTGGTCTAGTATCTTTTCAACATATTGAAATTCAAGAAAATGATTTCCACCGAAGTTATAACCCATTTCGTGCCGGGCATTTATCCATGCGGAACGCGGCACTAATCTTTTCAGGTTTATTTCTTTTTTCTCTTCTTCTGAAAGCACGCATCCGCCATATTCCATATTTGCGTCTTCGGATGATGTAAGATGATAACGCCGAAAGGCTGATGGCGCGCCGTTAAGAAATATGTCTGTCAGTTCTTGTTCTGTGAGATCATATACTGTCGGGCGGCGACTATAAAACCCAAGCCATTGGAGAGCTGTTTTCCATTTGCCTATCCACGGATGTACCCCTGCACGAAGGCGCAGAGCAAAATCTTTCAGAAATTCTTCAGAAAAATCGTATCGCGTGAGATTTGTTTTGTACAAGCTCATGCCGCAATTCATGGCAGGGGCCGTCAGTTGTGGTACGATAGTGTCCTTGGTAGCGGCAACGAATTGGGGAGGGGATTCAAGCCCTGCTTTGGGGTGAATGTTTGGCAAGCAGACCAAAGGACGCGCCAAACTTGGCACATGTTTACGGATGCGTTCTATTTTTCTGGCTACTTCTGGAAACGGCAGATTATCGCAGGAAAATTTCATAAGATTACCCCTTAAAAACGGCGATTGGCCGTGTTAACACTACGGCCCGCATGATGTTTGCTTCTTCCAATGGTTTTACAACGGCATCCAGGCCATCGTTGGTTATATGGACTGCCGTTTTTTTATACGGCGGTTTTGAGGTGTAGATATCTGTGGTGTGATTTTCCGGATGGGGTTTTACATTTCTATTTTCCGTGTGTGTTTTTATTGTTTCTCCCGCGCCATGATCCGCTGAAAAGAGATGTTCTTCGCCTCCCGGAAGCCCTATGCCGATGTAGGAACTGGTGTTGTTAAAACCGGAAATAAGCACGGGCTTATTATCAAATACGCGCGTTGCGGTATGACGATGCACAATATATTCTTTTCCTCCTATGATTTCTTTGTGAATGGCGTTGTGAATGGTGTCCCACAAAAGCTGTGCTGATGTCTGTGTGCCAAATGTTTCCTGCAGAGCATCTGTTACACGCTTTACAATGGCAAGGCGAAACGCATAGCTGTAATTGAGAGATGCCTTAATGGAGGCAAAAAGCCGCGCGCCTTCAGGAGTTGTAACGGAAACCGCTTGGAATTTTTTCGGACGGAAATAATAATGCCAGCGGAGGCGGAAATTTCGGATGCCTTCCCATGAGCCAAAATGAAACAGAAACTTTGCAATAAACTGAAAGACGCGCGATTTAAAACTTTTAGAGTCTTTTTTGCGTTTTGCAAAATAGCGGCCCATGTAGTGCGATATCGCACCCCCACCTCCGTGGTACATCACCACGATCTGGTCTTTTGAGAGTCCCCACAAAGCCGCGGTTTTTTCGTCCGGTATATGTTCTATGAACTGTACTTCAAGAAAATGATTTCCCTTAAAGCCATAACCGATGTCGTGGCGGCCCGATGCCCACGCGGAGCGCGGGAGGATGCGCTCGGGCGGGAATGCGCTTTCGGTGGACTCGTCCATTATGTCGCCACCGTATTCAATATGGTCGAGGATTTCGGGCGGGAGATTATATTTTTTTGCCGCGAATTTCGCGCCGTCACGAATGGCATCCGCCAAATCCTTTTTTGAAAAATCGTACTTCGCGCGCGGGCGGTCTATAATACCAAGCCACAGGAGAATGTTTTTTAGGGTGCCAAAACGAATACCACGATGCTCTTGCATGTGCTTATAAAACTCTTCCAGTTTTTCAGGAGTAATAGTATCTCTCTTGAGCGACGTTATAATAATACCCATGCCGCATCCTACGGAAGGCGCGGTAAGTTCGGGAATAATAACTCCGTCCGCGGCGGCGACAAATGAACATGGCGCTTCGTTTTTTTCTTTGAGATGAATGTCCGGCAGGCACACGAGCGGGCGCGTAATCTGCGGGAGGGAAGCAATAGAAAAAAGCGCCTCCCGCAGTTTTGGATCGGCAAGGTTACATCCTAAGCTTTGTATTTTTTCAGCATTCATTGTAGCATTATTTTACAATGATTTTTGTGTTTTGACAATTTTCTCCGTTATACAACAATAAAAAAGCCCCGTTTTCTTTGGGCTTTTGTAATACACCTGTGCGGTTTAGATTAATGTTCGGTAGTACTCAATTGTTTTTTGAATACCCTCCGGAAAACTTACTTTTTGTTGATATCCGAGTGATTTGAGCAATGAAATATCAGCTCGGATACGCGTGTCCTCCCATTCTCCGGGCCTCATGGGGATGTATTCTATTGGCGTAGTACTGTTGCAAGCTGTAAGAATAGTGCGCGCAAGATCATTTACTGTTATTTCTTCTCCACTGCCCACATCCACTGTTTCTATTACTTTTTCCACGGGGGCTTGGGCAACGCAAATGGCAGCTTCCACAGCATCGGTAACATAGAGATGATCTGTGCCTTGGTTTCCATTCCCGTATATATGAATCTGCTTATTACGAAGCGCGTTTGTAATGAATGTGGGAACTGCTTTTTGGTATCCCTCTTCTACTGTTTTTTGGCGGGGGCCGAAAATATTGAACCATCGCACCGCACGCACATCCATATCGAACTCATCGCGATACATTTTGCAAAACTCTTCTGCGGCAACCTTGGTGATGGTATAGGGATTGCGCCAATAATTGGGTTTACAAATATCAATTACTTGAACACTGTGTTCTTTGCCGGCATCAAGAACATTCAGAGCGCCCAGAATGTTTACTTCGGCTGTCTTGTAGGCATTTGTAACGGTCTCATGCGTGCCCAAAATACCTGCAAGATGAAACACGACATCCTGACCTTGCAACGCCGAAGAGACTAACTCACGGTCCGTAACACTCCCTTTCACAAAGGAAACGTGGGGTGTAAACTTGGGTTCTTTTACGTCGAAAATTTTTACTTCGTACCCTTTTTCTTGGAGGGCTTCAACAAGGAAGCTTCCAATGAATCCCGAACCCCCAGTGATAACTGCTTTTTTCATGAATGATATATAATGTCCTTATTTATAAGCGCAATTGACCTTGTTGTCTATCGTATTACAAGATGGATTTTTTGTCTAGCATAAGCGATTATTGTGAGGTGTTCATAACGTTTTGAGAGATAAAATCCACAATTGTCTCTGCGCGCGCATTCCATGTGCGCTTTTTGACGGCTTCTTTTGCATTCTTTACTTTTACTGCCGCTTCATCTGGATGCGCAATAACCCAGCGGATTTTTTCGGCTAGGTCTTGCGGGTCGTCGGGTTTTACAAATGTTGCCAGCGATTCGTTTAATACCTCTCTAATAGAAGGCATATCCGAGATAATAAAGGGTTTTCCGGCGGCCATATATTCCGAAATTTTGATGGGGACGGAATACTGCTTGATAAAATAATTTTTGTCGGAATAGGGGGCAATGAGAATGTCCGCATCCATAAGATACCGCGGAATCTCATGCCGCGGCACTTGTTCTATCCGAACTATGTTAGGAAGCGTTATATCAAAATCACATCTGCCAATAAGTATAAATGTCGCCTCGTTGGCTAATATGCCTGCCGCCGCGATCATGGTATGAATTCCATAATCCGATTGTAAGGATCCGGCATACATCACTATCGGCTTATTGCGGGGCACGCTGTTTTTTTTGAGTATGGACTCCAAAGCGGATGCACTTTGGAATTCTTCCAAATCAACGGCGTTTCCGAACACTGTCGTTTTGCGGGCCGGTATGCCATACATGTTCTGCAGGAGATCTGCTTTTTTTCTGCTCGAGGTAATAATGCCGCGGGCGCGCGGAAATACGCGATTATAAAAAAGAATATGAAATTTTTCCAGCGATTGGGCTTCAAAAAAGAATGCCTTGCGAAATTTTTTTGAAAGAAGCGTTAACCAGAATGCAAGCGGCAATTCTCTTACATAAAAAACAGTGTCTGCGGGCTCGCTTTTAATTTTTTTTGCAAGCTTTCGGGCCATCCAAAAGCTCTGTGGCCACCGCTTCGTTGGCCCTATTTGTTCTATGTGGATTGGATGTGTAACGTGATAGTTTACAAACACATCTTCTTTGTTTTCCTCCACACATGATACAAAGAGTGTGAAATCCGTAATACGAGAAAATGCTTCAGACATTTTCATGACCTGAAGGCGGTTTGCGAAACGTGACGGGTACGAGAGTGTTGTAAGATATACCAATCTCATTACCCAAACAATGCCATAAAAACCTTGTTATTTCAAGAGAAATAAATGATAATGAAAAAATATGAAACATGTGTGGTTTTTGTTGTTTTGGGGCGTTGTATATTATAGCGGTCTCAACGCGATATATATACTCCTCTCAAAAAAACGTCTTACTTTGTTAGGATATCACAGCATTTCTAATGTGTCGAACAAAGCAGTGCTACAGAATGATGTCTACAAGCATCTTTCTGTTCCGGTGGCTGTTTTTGAGCAACAGCTTGTGTTTTTGCGGAAGCGTAACTATACGTTTCTGCGGTTTTCCGACTTGCGTGATATTCGCGAGGGAAAATGTTCCCTGCCGCGCCGGGCGGTGCTCGTTTATTTTGACGATGGCTATAAAGACAATTATATAAATGCGTATCCTATTTTAAAGCGGTTAGGAATTCCGGCAACCATTTTTGTGGTGACTGATTGTCTCGATAAAAAAAAGATTCTTTGGGACGCGGATTTCTCTCCCGCGGACGCGCGTATTTTTCTTTCCTGGGAAGAACTGCGTATCATGCGTGATGTGTTTGATATTGGATCACATACGGTTACGCACCGAAAACTTACCGAACTCCGAGCGGATGAGGTACGAGAAGAATGTATGCAATCTCATCGGCGCATCACAGAAATGACGGGCACGGAACCGGTAGCGTTTTCGTATCCTAAAAGCCGATGGACACCTGACATTCGTCGCGTTGTGGGCGAGACAGGGTTTGAGTTTATTCTTGCGCATGGAAGAGGATTTCATCACAGCGCAAATTTTCGGTATTTGGAAAAAATACCGGTGGGACCGGAAGATACTATGTTGGTGTTTGGACTCAAGCTTGATGTATATTATCCGCTTATGAATATGTTACAGTATGGCGCAACCATTCGTAGAGCGTAGATACCTCTTTTTTACATACGCGCGTGTTATTCTTGACGATGAGCTTTTACGCCATCTCATTCACAACCGATCCTATTCATATATTGTGGGGGTATCTCATAAGGAACTTTCTTTTGATATGCCGGTTTCCGTTCGAAAGAAGCAGACAATAAATATACCTGTGAACAAGCCCATAGAAGATATATTTCGCGGTTTTAATGATACCGCCCGCAATGAAATACGACGCACGGAATGCATGGAAGAGCTCACATTCACCATAAACGATGGTAGTTGGGACGAAGTTTATGCGATGTACAAAGACCATCGAAAGGCGCGTAAGCTGCCGATACACCCCCTTTCTTTTTTACAGTTTGCTTTACTATTCAATGCGTATTGGAAAGGTAAGTTGATTTCTACTATTACTTGTTATGACGCGAAACCATATCTTCGCGTTCAAAACATATTTTCTAAAATAGCGGAAAGTGATAAAGAAACGCGGCGCATTACCGGATATGCGACCCGCCGGCTGGTGTATGAGATTTGTAAATTTGGAAGCGAGAATGGATATGTGTTGCTTGATATGGCTTCCGTGAATGTTACGAATCCCATGAAGGCGGGTATAACCCAGTTTAAAAGTTCATTCGGAGGCGAGACTGTTGATGAATATATATATACACATAAAGGAACAACTGCGCGGCTTTTTAGAAATCTGCGAAAAATAATATGAAAAAGAGCTTATTCCAATGCGTATTCTTTATATAACGCGCGCAAAACTTTCTTTGTCGCGCGCGCACAATCAAAATATACTAAAGACCGCCGAAACCATTTTAAAAGAGGGGGAACGGAGCGTTCGAGTGGTATCATGCGCGGCGGAGCAAAGTACGGCAGACGAAATTTTGCGCGTAAAGGAAATCTCTTCTGTTTTTCAGCTTGACGTAGCGGAGCGAAAGCGCAGCGCGTTTTGGTATTGCGTACAAAATCGCCGCGCGTATGACCTGCTGTATTTTCGTGATCCGTACCTATGGCATGCCGCATACCTCATGCGTTATGTATTTGGCAAGAAAGTTGTTTTTGAAGTTCACGGGAGCCATGAATGGAAATATCAACGGTTTATATGGTTTTTGGCGCTTGGCGCGGCGCACGGCGCTATTTTTATTACGCAGGCATTGTGTGATTATTATCGCACAAAAAAACCGTTCGTGGTCGCGCCTTGTTACGGCGTAGCACTTGAACAATTTCACGTTTCCGAACCAATAGGTACCTTACGCGACCGCATGTCTTTACCGCGCGACCGCGTACTTGTGATGTATCTGGGAAGCTTGTTGTGGTACTCTATGGAAGTGCTTATTGATATGATGCGCTTTTTGCCGCAGAACATGACACTTGTTATCGCGGGGGCAAAAGAAGAAGAACAACCGGCCTTGCGCGCGCGGGCTAGCGAACAGGGGGTGGCGGATCGCGTTCTTATTCGCGGACGCGTTTCACACCATGACGTTGTCTCTTATCTATATGCCGCTGACATTTTAATAAACCCGCTCGTCATAACGTATCCGGGGAGCGTATCCGCAAAACTATACGAGTATCTTGCCGCGGAGAAACCCATTGTCTCTTCCCCCGGGGGCGCTAATGCGGAGGTTATAACGCATGAAAAAAATGGTCTTCTCGTGCCGCTTACAGCGCGCGATTTTGCCGACGCGGTGCTTCGCATTCAACATGATCAGCCGTTCGCGCGCAATTTAGCAATAAATGCGCGAGAATCCGCGGGGCGTTTTACCTGGGAAGCGCGGGCGGAAGATATTTGTTCTCTTATTGAGCGTTTGTGAAAAAAATGAAAACAGACTATCGCACTTCACATCAGAATAAAGAGGCAAGCCGCATATATGATGAGGTTCTTTATAAACAAGGAACGTATGATGATGCCTTGTGGAAGGAGGAACAGCGCGTGTTAGAACATGAGCTTGTTCTGTTGCGGAACCACGCGCAAACAATTTCTTTGCTTGATTTTGCTACGGGGACGGGGCGCGTACTTTCGTTTCTGGAATCGCGAGTCGAATATGCTACAGGCGTTGATATCGCGGAAGAAATGCTCGAACGCGCGCGGCAAGTGGTGCAGAAGGCAAAGTTAGTGCATGCCGATATAACGCGCGCGGACGCGCTTGGGGGAGAAACATTTGATCTCATAACCGCGTTTCGTTTTTTCTTAAACGCGGAGCCCGCACTGCGCAACGAAGCAATAGCTCTCCTTGCGCAAAAATTGCGCGATGAAGAAAGCGTATTGATTTTTAATATGCACGGCAACTTATGGAGCCATCGGGTGTTTACGAAATTTTTGTTACGATTGCGCGGGAAACATTTAAGCGCCGCGACTTGTCGCGAAGCCATAGCGCTTGCGGAGCGGCATGGGTTGCAAGTAGTGCGTTGGTATGGTTTTGGTGTTTTGCCAAAGATTATCTATCGAGTCATTGGTTCTTCTTTCGCCCGCCATCTGGACGGATTTTTTTCCTCCATCCCGGGCGCGCGGCATATTTCTTATGATTTGGTGTTTGTATGTAAAAAGAAAAAAGCCACTGGAAATATATAGCATTTTGAGGTAAGGTGAGGAAGTGAAAAAAGCGCTTATAACCGGCATTACGGGGCAGGATGGCTCGTATCTCGCGGAGTTGTTGTTGGAAAAGGGGTATGAGGTGCATGGAGTCATGCGCCGCGCTTCCACGTTTAACACCGCGCGTATTGAACATTTGTATCAAGATTCTCACATTGAGGGCGCGCGGCTTTTTTTGCACTACGGAGATCTTGCGGACGCAAATACGATACGGAAGCTCATCTATAAAATTCACCCCGATGAAATTTATAATTTGGGGGCGCAGTCGCATGTGCGTGTTTCATTTGATATTCCCGAATATACCGCGAACATTACAGGGCTTGGCACGCTTCGCATTTTGGAGGCAATCAAAGATTATGAGAGTGAAACGGGGGCTAAAGTAAAGTTTTACCAGGCATCTTCCTCGGAACTTTTTGGCGACGCGCCTTCTCCGCAGAATGAACTCACATCCTTTCTTCCGCGAAGCCCCTATGGTGTTTCGAAATTGTTTGCTTACCACACCACAAAAAATTACCGCGAAGGATATGGCATATTCGCCGTGAACGGTATTTTATTTAATCATGAATCACCACGAAGGGGAGAGACGTTCGTAACCCGCAAAATCACGAAGGGTATTGGTGACATTCTTACCGGACGGGCCGATAAAATTTATTTGGGTAACTTGGATGCGCGCCGTGACTGGGGCTACGCGCCGGAATTTGTGGAAGCGATGTGGTTTATGCTACAGCAATCTGAACCGGAAGATTTTGTAATTGGCACGGGCGAGGCGCATACGGTGCGTGAATTCTGCGAGGTGGCGTTTCGCCACGCTGGTCTCGGCGATTGGCAAAAGTATGTGGGCATTGACAATCGGTACTTTCGTCCAACCGAGGTGGATCATTTACTTGCCGATCCACGCAAAGCAAAAGAAAAATTTGGTTGGGAAGCAAAAACAAAATTTGCGGATTTGGTAAAAATAATGGTGGACGCGGATATAAAAAAACAAAAAGCGGCGGAGAAGTAATCTCGCGCCGCGGTTCTTATATATCATCCTTCCTTTCCACTTGTGATTACGAAGATCTCATCTTTCCGCAGGTGGTAGTGGTTAACCCAGCTCAAAAGACCGAGTTTTATAAGTGCTTTGTAAGCACCCGCGACAGATGACTCTTCCACAAAGAGTCCAGATTCCAAAACTTCTCGAAATTCTTGGAGTGGAACCGGAAAAACTTCAATCATCTCTTCTGGGGCATGACTCACGTCTTTGATACTCTTGAGATTTCTCGCAAGCCACATGTGTGCCCTGAAACCATGAGAATCCGGAGTTGCCCCACGATATTTTCCAGTCTCGATCATTACATATCCGAGGTATTGCCAAGCGCCGTTGCCGTATCCTGTTTCATTGAGATACACTTCTTGAGTTTTCTTCAGAATGGTTTTCCGTGATGTATTTTCTTCAATCTTACCAATGCCACCCGGAGGGAGTTCCCAACTTGCTTGATTAACCCCGGGTTTCCATTGAATAAGAGTCAAGACATTGTGGTCTTCGGTAACACCGAATGTAACGCTCCAGCCGAAGTGTCGAAGAATGTTATAGTATTCCACCGGTTTCCCATTCACGTTCCGAGATTGTTTGATGACATTTCCAAAGAACGGGACCCTTGCATACTCTTCTGTTGAAAGTATGGACCATCCCCCGCCCCACTTGTTTTGAAGGAGCTCACGTGCTTTTACTATAGAACTAACCATACAAACCTCCCTGCTTGTGTTAAGATTTACTTGAATGTATCACCTTGATTTTTTTTGTCAATATGCCAAGCTTTAGATGTAAATGGATTTGATTCAAAAGAAAATTCTCGTTACGGGCGGAGCTGGATTTTTAGGAAGTTTTGTGGTGGAAGAGTTTTTTCGTAAAGGAGTTCCAAAGGAGCATATTTTTGTGCCGCGCTCAAGCGAATTTGATTTACGGAAATGGGAGAGTTGCCAAAAAGTTGTCGAAGGACAAGAGTTGGTAATTCATTTGGCCGCAAACGTGGGAGGAATCGGCTACAATCGTGAACATCCCGGCACTCTTTTTTATGACAATATTATAATGGGTACGCAGATAATAGAAGCCGCGCGGCAGGCAGGCGTGGAAAAATTTGTGGCGGTTGGCACGGTTTGCGCGTATCCCAAGTTTACGCCCGTGCCGTTTAAGGAAGACGATTTATGGAATGGATATCCTGAAGAAACCAACGCGCCTTACGGCCTTGCCAAAAAAATGCTTTTAGTGCAGGCGCAGGGATATCGCGCCGAATATGGATTTAACGCGATTTATCTTTTGCCGGTAAATTTATACGGTCCGCGCGATAATTTTGATCCGAAAAGTTCGCATGTAATTCCGGCGCTTATCAGAAAGGTGAGCGAGGCGAAAAAAGAACATAAGCCGTTTATTGAGGTGTGGGGCACCGGAAGCGCGAGCCGCGAGTTTTTATATGTTGAAGATGCCGCTGAAGCGATAGTTCTTTCGGCGGAAAAATTCGACGGGCCCGAGCCAGTTAATTTGGGCGCTGGGATGGAGATTACAATTAAAGATTTGATAGGGACGATTTGTAAGCTTATGGGTTATGAGGGAGAGATTCATTGGGACGCCTCAAAACCCGATGGCCAGCCGCGCCGAATGCTTGATGTATCGCGAGCGGAAAAGTTTTTTGGCTTTCGCGCAAAAACGGGTTTCGAGGAGGGTTTAAGGAAAACGATTGAATGGTATGCTCAACAAGGAACTTATTAGTTACTTCGACCACGAAGCGGAGAAACGTGATGCGTGGAGGGCTCGGAATTGGTATTATCACGCGATGCTCCAAAAGCTGATCCGTTTTATTGTGCCTGAAGGAGAAACAATACTGGAGCTCGGATCGGGAACGGGTGATCTTCTTGTTGATCTTAAACCTTCTCGCGGAGTGGGCGTGGATATAAGTCCCAAAATGGTTGAAATTGCCGCCAAAAAATATCCGCATGTGGAGTGGAAAGTTGGCGATGCGGCAGAAATACTGCTTGGCGAAAAATTTGATTACGTAATACTCTCTGACCTCGTGGGATATCTCGACGATGTTGAGCATCTTTTTACATCCCTCGAACGCGTTTGTCATGAGCATACGCGCGTGGTGATAACATATTATAATTACTTGTGGGAGCCTCTGTTGCGGCTTGGTGAATTTCTGCATATGAAATCGCGCCAACCGCTTCAAAACTGGCTTTCCGCGCGTGATATTGAAAATATGCTTACCCTTGGCGGGTTCGAGGTAGTAAAGCGCGGAAAAAAAATGATTTTTCCCTTGCATATTCCGCTCCTTTCGACATTTCTCAATGGATTTGTGGGTAATTTACCGCTTATTTCCTCACTAGGACTTATACAATATGTGGTGGCGCGGCAAATTCCGCGAGTGAAAAAAGAATATTCTGTATCGGTGATAGTACCCGCGCGCAATGAGCGTGGAAACATCAGGGGGGCGGTGGAACGCATGCCGCAATTTGGCGCTTATCAGGAGATTATTTTTATTGAAGGCGGATCTACGGATGGTACCTATGAAGAAATAGAACGTATTTGTAAGGAATACGCAGGCCGGAAAAATATCCGTTTTGCAAAACAGGATGGGAACGGAAAAGGAGATGCCGTACGAAAGGGGTTTTCCATGGCGAAGGGTGATGTGTTGATGATTCTGGATGCCGATCTTACGGTGCGGCCGGAGGATTTGCCAAAATTTTATAACGCTCTCGCATCCGGCAAGGGTGAATTCATAAATGGCTCGCGGCTCGTGTATCAGCTTGAGGATGAATCCATGCGTTTCTTGAACATGATAGGAAACAAGTTTTTCAGTTTGGTATTTAGTTGGCTCTTAGGCCAACGGATTAAAGATACGCTCTGCGGCACAAAAGTTTTGCTCAAGAAAGATTACGAAAAGATTTCCGCCGGTAGGAGTTATTTTGGCGATTTCGATCCATTTGGAGATTTTGATTTGCTGTTTGGAGCGGCAAAACTTAATTTGAAAATAGTAGAAATTCCTGTGCGGTATCAGGCGCGTACGTACGGAACTACTAATATCCAGCGATGGAAGCATGGCTGGCTTTTGCTTAAGATGACCGCGTTTGCCATGCGAAAGATAAAATTTATATAATACCAAACATGAAACTCATTATTCCCCCGCGGCATCTCATGACCAAAACGAATGACGAAGATCCGGTGTTTTTTCATTACTATCCCATTGCGCGCATGGTGTACCGGAAGCGGCTGAAGAACACATTATCTCTTATTCCTTCAGAAAAAAAGTTCAGCAATCTTCTTGAAATTGGATACGGTTCGGGGATTTTTTTACCAACACTTGCCAAGTGCGCGGATATTGTTACCGCGCTGGATATTCATCCGGAGACTGTCGCAGTGGAGAAGATGCTTGAGTTTTACCACTTGCAGGATCGCGTACACTGCGTGTCGGGCGATATTATGAAGATGCCGTTTTCAGACAACTCATTTGATTGCTGTGTTATTGTGAGCACGTTGGAGAACATAGAAAATTCAGAACAAGCGGTTTCGGAAATTGCCCGCGTGATAAAACCCGGGGGCGATATTGTTATATCATTTCCGGTTGAAAACATACTGACTGACTTATTGTTCCGTATTGCGGGAGAAGATCCGCGGAAAATCCACCCGTCTAATCACCGCTATATCCTTGCGTATCTCAAAAAGAATTTTACTATTACGCGGATGTTACATTTCCCGTCTTTTGTGCCACTAAACATGTCGCTATATGTCTCATTGCATTGCCGGAATGATGTGTTGAAACATTGAACTATGATGAAAACAGAAAAAATTTTACTTTTATCTGTAATAAGCATGAAAATTATTTTGGTGCTTGGGGTGTTTTTTTTGTTTGGAGAAGATCGCTTTATTTGGGCTGATACGCAACACTATGCAAGTATTGGTAGAAATCTTGTCATGGGGCACGGGTTGTCGTTTCCGGGTTCGGCGCCTGGCACGTTTTCTCCCACCACTGAATTTATGCCGCTTTACCCGGCGTTGTTGGGTTTTTTTTCCTTGTGGGTTTCACATGGTTTTACGGCGCTTTCACTCTTGCAGGCGGTTGCGGCCGGTTTTACGGCGCTTTTTATTTTTCGCATCGGGAAGATGTTCTTGCCGGATTCGTGGGCGCTGGGCGCCGCGCTTGTTGCCTCATTTGAACCTCTAATAGCCGCTATTCATTTATTACTGATGCCCGAAACGTTTTTTGTTTTTTTTGTTACAATGTTTCTGTATTATTTCCTTCTGTATTTACAGCGGGAGGAGAAAGCTGATATATACAAAGCGGCATCTGTGCTAGTATTTGCTCTTTACACCAAGCCAGCCGCGGCGTATCTGATCGTTATAACAGTCGTATTTCTTCTTTTTTCCCGTCATGGTTTCCGCCGCGCGGCTTTGTTTCTAGGCATTATTTTTTTGGCCCTGTTGCCGTGGATGGCGCGCAACAACGCCGTCGCGGGCACCTATGCTCTCAACACCAACGGCGCGCGCAATATGTGCAGTTGGGGGCTTTCCAGTATTATGGCGGTAAAGTATCGAGTTGATTCGAGTAATTGGAATACGACGGTATATTTGCCGGAATACGCGGCTGTCAAAGAACGGTGTATAAGCGTGGGCCGCGCGTTGTGGATTTTTAGTACGGAATATTCTGTTCAGTTTCCGGTAATGCTTGCGTTGTCCGGCATGTCTGTTCTTACAAATGAAGGGTACACGGTCTTTTTTGAAAACCCGGAGGAACAGATAAAAATTCACCATAACTATCTTACGCCAGCGGTGTTTTCAAATCGGGACTGGCCCCAAAAAATAACCGCGGCATTTCATGAGTTTAGCGCGCCAGAACTTTTTGGTATCTTTGCGGGCAAGTTGTTTTGGTTTGCCGTTAGTATTCTTGCCGCTGTCGGCATATACAGATCTTTGTGGGAACGGAAAACGCGGATGCTAACAGTCTTTTTAGTGGTGGTGGCAACATATTTTGTGGGAGCGAGCATGCTGGCGGCCGGGCTTTCGGCGGGCGCGCGGTATCGATATCAGGTTGATGCGATTTTGATTATGTTCGCCTTTGTGGGACTCCATGTGTTTACGGGTGGGTCGTCCGTGGTATTGCGGTATCTGCCTATCACAAAAACAAAAATTGCTATAGCGCGATTGCTATATCGTCTGGTGCGTATGGTATATAGGAACGACAAGCAGATAGTAACGCGCGGCGGTATCGTTTATGAACTGGATCTTTCGGAAGGGATAGATTTATCAGTGTTTTTGTTCGGCAGTTTTCAAAAACACGTGTTTCAAAACAGATACTTCGCGTTTAAAGGAGACGAGGTTGTTTTTGATGTGGGGGCGAATGTGGGGGTTATGTCCCTGCAATTTGCAAAGCGTGTTCCCCGAGGCGCGGTATACGCGTTTGAACCCACACACTACGCGCTTACGAAACTTAAGAAAAATATATTATTGAATCCCGCATTGGCGCCCCGCATTACCGTTGTGCAGGCGTTTTTGTCGGCGGCGGAAGCGTCTGCTCCGTCAATACCGGCGTACGCAAGCTGGAAGGTTGACGGCACGCGGGGCGCGACCGACCACCCAGTGCATCTTGGCACACCGAAAGAAACGACGGGAGTGCCATCTACGACGATAGACGCTTATGTAGAGCAAAACAACATCATGCGTTTGGATTTTATAAAGATAGATACCGATGGTCATGAATGGGATGTATTGCAGGGAGCCCGGCAAAGTATTGATACGCTTCGGCCTGTTGTTATTTTTGAGGTGGGCGAGTACGTTATGAAAGAGCGTGGCATAACATTTGCCGATTATTATGAGTTTTTTAACTCTCAAGGGTACGATCTTTTTGATAGTAGCCGTAATGGCAAGATCGATATGCAAACGCACAAACAGTATATTCCCGCATGGGGAGCAATTGACATAATAGCGATACCGCGAAAATAAAGAAGCTATACTTTAAATTACGAAACACCAGAAAGTTCTGTCATTGCGAGGCCATAGGCCGTGGCAATCTCCTTACTATGCAATTTGAAATGAGATTGCTTCGCTGTGCTCGCAATGACAAAGATGTATTTCGTAATTCAAAGGAGCTATAGCTTATCGGCGGAGTTGCGAAGTGGTTGCTGAATATGACACAATGGTTGCATGGAAAGATATGGAGTCCTCATATGAATATGGTTTCAAATATGACTCAAAGCGCAGGTTTGCAAGTTACTGGCACCAGATCTGCGAGGTTATTTTGTGTGAGCCGCGGCGCGTGTTGGAGGTTGGTGTTGGCAACGGATTTGTAAGTAAGTATCTACGCGGGCAAGGCGTGGCGGTAACGACAGTTGATATTGACGCTTCATTGCAACCAGACGTGATTGCTGATATTACCAAATTGCCGTTTCCAGACGCTTCATATGATGTGGTAACTGCCTACGAGATATTGGAACATATGCCATTTGAAAAATCTTTGGCAGGGCTTTCCGAGTTGCGGCGTGTTTCCAGTCGGTGGGTTTTGATTTCGTTGCCAGATGCTACACATGCATTTCGATTTGCGTGCACTATTCCGCGTCTGGGATATGTACAATATGTAGGCACGTTTCCTTTTTTGATGCTACGTTCAAAGCCCTATGCAAAAAGTCATACCTGGGAGATCGGCATTAAGGGATATCCTCTTTCGCGGTTTACGGATGCGGCTATGCGAACGGGTCTGCGTTTTATAAAAACATATCGGGTATATGAAAATCCTTATCATTGCTTTCTTGTTTTTGAGAAACAAGGAGTGCTTTAAATTATGAAAATTTCCATAATAATTCCGGTTTATAACGAAGAGCGTACTATCGCAGAAATAATCCGCCGCGCGGTCGAAGAGACGCGCAAACTTGGTTTTGAGGAAGAAATTATTGTGGTGGACGATGCTTCTACGGACAAGACCCAAGAAGCTCTCCAGCATGTTACAAACAAAGCCGACATGCATATTCGCATGTTCCGGCAGGTTCGGAATTTTGGAAAGGGCGCGGCGCTCAAACGCGGGTTTATGGAAGCAACGGGAGATCTTGTGCTTGTGCAGGATGCCGATTTGGAGTATGATCCTTCTGATTACGCTCGGTTGATTGGGCCGTTTATTGACCAGAAGGATAGGGCTGACGTTGTATATGGTAGTCGCTTTCGTGGGGAGTCGCGGAGGATTGTTTACTTTTGGAATGATTTTGGCAACCGCCTGCTTACATTCCTGTCAAATATGTTGATGGGTTTGAATCTTACGGATATGGAAACAGGATATAAGGTGTTCCGCGGGGATGTTATTCATCGCATAGCGCCCACACTTAAATCGAAACGATTTGGCATTGAGCCAGAATTAACCGCAAAAGTGGCGAAAGGGAAATGGCGGCTGTATGAGGTTCCTATCAAGTACCACGGCCGCACCTACGAAGAAGGGAAGAAAATTGGATGGTGGGATGGGGTGCAGGCAATAGGAATTATTATCTATTTTAGATTCTTTGATTAGGTAAACTCCTTATGTGTCGCGTCGCGCGAATAGTAAACTATGCATAGCGTTTTCCCTGACTTCCGTTACCGCAAAGCCATTTCTGCTAAGAAATATTTTCATGCCTTCCTGTGTATAACACGGATCGGCTATATTGAAGTAAGAAGGATTATGGCATTCCATGGCAATTTTTTGAATTTTATTGAGACATGATGCCGGTGTGCCAAATAGAATTTCGTACTCCGCGCCCTCACAGTCAAGTTTTAAAAAATCACAGGACACAACAGCGTGCTCTTCAAAAATATGAGATAGTGTGGTGGTTGGCACTTGTATGCTCTGCCCCTGTCCTTTGGTTATGTACATACTGCTTTCCGCCGTATTTACGGTACTTGGAAAAAACATTCTTGTTTCTTTTTTTGCGGCAACCGCCATTTTTTTCACTGTTATGTTGGAGAGCTTGTTGAGATGTATATTTTTTTGCAAATAGGTAAAATTCCCCGGGTCTGGTTCATATACCACCACGCGTCCTTGCGGGGCGTTGCGGGCCGCGTAGACGGAGAACGAGCCGATATGGCCGCCTACTTCAACAATGGTGTCATGTGGCTTGATTTCAAATGATGGCGGGTTATATTGTTTATCTTTTACGCATGTCATAATCATGTAAAGATCCGCAATGCGTTCCGAAAGATGCTGGCTATGTATCGTGTAGTAGAGAGAATCTATTTTAATTTCCCCGTCTGTGTAGGCGCCAGGTATCCAAAAGCGCAACCATGTTCTGAATGGCAGGAATACGAACGATCGAAAAAACAAAACTAAGGAGTTTGTAATGGCGATAGTATATTTATAAAGTAGTCTTATTGTTTTTTGCATGATGTCTGGGATATCACGTTCAACAAAAAAATATCTTGTACTGCTTCTTGGCGCGGTGTTTATCGCGTCGTTTGGATTTTCTCTCTACTATAAAATCAGACCCACGGTTGATGCAAAAGCATATAACAACATAGCATGGAATCTCGCGCAGGGTTACGGATATATTGAGGACCGACAAAATGCCACAATGCCGGAACAGGATGACGCCATTGTGCGCGTGGGGCCGGGCTATGAGTTCTTTCTTGCGGGCATATATGCGGTCTTCGGGCATCATATATGGATTGTCTGGCTCCTGCAAGCCTTGTTACGTGCTAGCGCGGTCTATATATTGTTTCGCATAGCATTGCTTTTGCTTAAAGAAAACTCTGCGCGGGAGTTTATCGGATTGCTTGCCGCCGCATTTTTTGGTTTTATGCCGGATCTCATTATTCTGGGTGGCATGTTGTTGGCCGAGACACTTCTTATATTCATGCTTATGCTTGCCTTATATGCCTCACTTCACGCATTAGAAGTAAATAAGACGCCGCTGTTCGCGAGTTTTTCATGGGGCATAGCGGCTCTTGTGCGTCCCACGGCGTTGGCGGTTGTGATGCTCTATGCGGTTGTTGTTTATATCACAAAAAGAAAAGCGGTTTTGGTTGCCTCAATTTTTTTATTTCCTTTTTTATTTCTTGGCGCGTGGTCGTTTCGCAATTCTCTTTTATATGATACGCCACTTTTTACCACAACAGCCGGCGCATACGCGTTATGGGTGGGAAATAACCCCGATGCTATGGGCGGTTTTGATAAAACGCCAGAAATTCAAAAAATTCGCGATGAACACCATTCCGTGGAGCTTTCAAAGATAGGCATGCGAAAGTACCTTGATTTTTTGCGGGAAAAGCCCATGCAATTTATTACCCTTCAGATAAAAAAGACGAGCATGTATTTTAGCATCGTGAGGCCGTCCGGGTTTTGGTTTTATCTTATGGATAGACCCGTGGATCGTCTGTTCACGCTGGCGTTTTCGGCGTTGGCAACCGCGTTTTTGTTTATTGCGGGAGGCGCGGGGATGTATCTCTATGTAATACGGCGAGAGAAACACAGATGGTTTTTGGTATCAGCCGCGTTGTTACAGCCGCTTACGGTAATACCAACGTATGTTGAGACACGGTATCGGGCGTCTTTTTTCCCGTTTCTCGCGTTTTTTGCCGCATACGCGTTATATGTGTTCTGGCAGTCTCGGAAGGAATCCGCTGGGCGCGCATATCGGGCGCTATTTATTGTCGGCATTCTTATTTTTCTTCTAACGCTTGCCGATGGCATATATTCTTATACTGTTATTATGGAGAGATTTCGCGTATTATTGCGCTTCTAGTTTTTGTACTCATCTGATTGGTATCACACATAAGCAGAAAATGAATATATTATTTTTTACAAAAGGCGATCGCAAAGTTGGTTCCAGCCGACTTCGCGTATGGCTGATAGCCGAGGAGTTACAAGCGAAATATGGTTTGCATTATGAGGTGTTCCATAGCGTTCACTATAGTGTTTTTTCTTTCACGGTCGCCCGGTTTCGGATATTCTCTGAGATTTTTTCCAAAATACGAGATACGCAACACCAGATACTTTTTGTCCACAAATCTCTTTATCCATGGGATGTTGTTTTGTTAATTTTGGCGGGGAGGTTTTTGTTGCGAAAACGCTTGGTGTACGATCTGGACGATGCCGAATGGGAACATTCGTTCTTAAAAACATGGCTACTTACAAAATCTGCGCACGCGGTGTTTTGCGGATCTCATCCAATATTGGAATGGGTAGAAAAACACACGCCGCACGCTTTTTTTATTCCCACTGTTGTTGATGCTGTTTTATATAAATCGTTTTCCGTGCAACATAAAAAGCGGCAACAAGTAACTATTGGTTGGGTCGGCGTGGGGCGGGGATATTTTCAAGACGGACATTTTGGGATACTAAAACCGGCGTTGGACGAATTGTGGCGGAAAGGATTATCTTTCCGGTTTGTTGTTTTAGGTGCTCAAAATCACCAGCCGCTTAAAGACTATTTTAATGAGGAGGCATATGAGACAATTTTTGTTGATGAGTTGGATTGGGCAGGTCGGGCATCGGTCCCGCGCGCCATTCATGAATATCAATTTGATATTGGCGTAATGCCCATATTGGACACGCCGTTTGATCGCGCAAAATGCGCATTCAAAGCAATCGAATATATGGCATGCGGTGTACCGTCGGTAGCTTCGCGTGTGGGGGAAGCGACGTATCTTATTCAGGAGGGAAAAAACGGGTTCTTGGCTGGCAATACCGATGAATGGATGCACGCGCTACAGCGTCTTATAGAGGATGCTGATTTACGCGGGGCAATGGGTAAGCAAGCGCAAGAGACCATAACTCTCCATTATTCATACGAACATACAATTTCTCAAATCTATGAGATCCTTAATACTCAATAGTCTCTTTCCCCGTGACTAAGTAGGTAGAACGTATACCTGTTATATTTTTAAGTTCTTGCAAGAAAGCTGATACTTGTGTTTCATCTTTAAAGTGAAGCGCGTAGGCATATTCATGTTCGCTAGAGGCGGTAGTGGCGTGCAGTAACTCATAAGCGCGAAGATATGCGGTAAAGAGAGGTCGCAATGTTTCTCCCGTAAAAGCATGTTCTGTGTTTACCGTAAGCACAAAGCCGATTTTTTCATGCGCGTAACCGAAATTTCTTTTCCAGAGAATAACAACCATTGCAGAGATAATCAGTGTTGCAAGAACCGCAATGGCGTAGTTATTGGTGCCAATAGCAACGCCAATAGTAAGCGAGAAAAAGAGAAACGCGATATCTCGCGTTTCTTTCATGATGGTACGAAATCGGATGAAGGCAAATGCACCCAAAAGCGCAAACGCGCCAATGAGATTGTTTTTTACAATCATCATGACGGTTGCCGCGAGTGGAGAGAGCATAATAAGCGTGAACGTGAATGACTGGGAATACGAAAGCCCCCGGTGGGTTTTCCGCCATGTCCATACTATTATGTACGCAAGCGCAAAGGCAAAAAGAATGTTAAACACGATAATCGCCGCACTTGTTTCGGTTTGCGTGAGATCGTAGAAATTGGTTAAACTGTTTTCTGGCATGGAGCCATACTAGCTTATGGCATGATATGTTGCAATAGCGGGCGATATGGCGCATGATATTAGGTATGAAAAAGACTCTTTTTGCGTGTATGGGCGGGCTGTTTTTTGTGGCAGGAATAGCACTGGTATATGTGACGCTTCCCCGGCCGCTGTCGCGCAACAGCATAGTTCAGCATTTTCTGCCTGCCTACCGCTCGCTTGCCAAGCTTGCGGACATGCCGTATCTTGGATATTTTTTTTTCGATACACAGCTTCCTGAATATACTCTTATGATAGCGACGGATGATATTTCACGATTACATAACGCGTTGCCGCAGGATCCTTTTGAAGGCAGATTGTTAGAGAATTTCAAAGACACGAAAGTTCCCGCTTTTTTTATAGCAGATGGCTATATGGACAAGGTGGATGTGCGGTACCGCGGAATTAACCCGATCCACTGGACGACAAAGAAAAAATCATTGCGCGTGAATTTTCCGGATGATCAACTGTTCCAAAATCATGAGGTTCTGAACTTTATTGTTCCGGAAGATCGCCACTGGATTGGTTCTATGGTTGCCCGGTACCGCGCACAGAAACTAGATGTGGAAATGCCGGAGATATCTTTTGTAAATCTCGCAATTAATAACGAGCCAATGGGTGTGTACGTCGAAGTAGAAGGTTGGACGTCCCATTTTTTTGAGCGGCGCGATTTGCCAAGCGTGGGCGCGTATCTGTATGGGACGAAAGACGTTGATCGGCAGGATTCGCTTTACGTACAGGATTGGGAGGAACAACTATCCGATGATACACGCCCGTTTGTAAAACTACAGGAGTTCTTTGACGCATACGCGCTCTCCAATGGCGCATTCCAGGAAAACATGCGCGACATATTAGACATGGAAAGCTATAGCCGTGTTGTTGCGCTCAACGTGCTTTTTGCGAACGTGGCAGAACCACAGAACATGCGGTTGTATTACAATCCGGAACATAAGCGGTTTTCCGTTATACCATCAGACGAAGTATCGATATTTTGCCAGGAAGGCCAGCTTACCAGTCTGGCACAGGCTGGTTTTCTTCGTAGGCTTACCGAACTTTCGGACGTACGCAACCGCGTGGCAGACATTGTGCGTTCTTACGTTGCTGATGAGAAAAATCTGGAAGACGATCTGCGCTATTTTGACGCTGTGTGGGATTCCATCAAGGGCGACATATTTCGAGATACAGCCAAAGCTATTCCGAATTACCGCGTTGAACAGGAAATTTCCAGTATGCGCTTATGCTTAATAGATAGTTTTCGGAAAGCGTCCGCAATTCTTCCTTGATATTATCGGGGCAGGGTGTTGTAAGAACGCAGGCGTTCCACTGACATGCCATATTTAGAGAATGCATCACGTGAGAGAGAATGAAGCCGAAGAACCGCGCCAAGCCAACCGGGAAGCGTATTGCGTGAGAATTTTACTTCCATAAGGGTTCCCGCGCGCACTTTTTTGGGAAAGGGAGGAGCAACAAGGTCCCCATGTCGATACGCTTCAATGGTACTGTCAAACGTAACACGAAGGTCACTATGAGAATCCCGATATGGGTGCCGTTTGTATCGCACGAAAAAGGACGGGTGGCGGCCTTCTTGCAGAAGGTACCACGTGAATTCATTAAGTGTTGCCATGTCGCTTTCGGTTCGCGCGTTTGCAAGAAGATTTGTGTACCGATTGTTTTTAAGATTTTTCCAATCTTCATGTGATATAAGCACACGGCTTTTTTCAAATGACATGTCATACTTCTTTTTTATCTCAAGCCAGATTTCCGGCGTTTCGGGGCGGAGCGAGGGCTCATAAATTCGCGCGCGCAGTTTTTTGCGCATAAGATACCCGCCAGATTTATCATAGTAATCCGCAAGCTGTGGCGTATCAAAATATAGACTTGTAACCGGATATGAACCGCCACGTCGCGCCGCTAATGGATCGGGTTCCATAAAACGGTTCACTGCGGATCGCAATGCCTGTTCTTGAATAGGATCTAAAATATATTTAAACTCGAAACGCATATCAACGCTTTATTATATATCCTATAGAAGATCCTTTTGCAATACCCAACGGGAGGCCGGTTCCGGCGCCGATAAAACCGGGTGGCTCGCTATGCAAGGTTGAATTCCACCACGCCGCGTCAAAAAATAGCGACACATACGGTAAGTCTTGCGCTTCGTGGGAGTAGAAGTAACAGTTCTTTTGAAGTCGCGGCCAAAGGTATCGAAGGCATGTTTCCAAAGATGAGCGAAGATCTACGTCAAGAAATATGCATACAAATGTTTCGTCTTGCAATTTTGGCAACGTTTCTTCGTAAAAACCTTTTATAAATGTACAGACTTCCAAGGCGCCATAGCGGCGGATGTTTTCTTTCACCTCTTCTAGAGAGCCAGTGTATTGGCCTTTTTCATATGTTTTATGTTTTTCTTTATATAGTACCTCATGACGCGTGTCATGATCTTGCGGTGGTGGCAGGCCTTCAAATGAATCTAATATATAGAGTTGTCTTCCTGTTGCGGCGCATACCAAAGACAGGTTTGCGGCGCTTCCTCCTTTGTAGGAACCACATTCTGCTACGTGTCCATGTACTTCTCGTGGAATTTGTAGAATACGAGCCGCTATTTGTAGGTGTTCGAGCCAATCACTGGCGGATAGAATGGCGGCGTTATTTTTCTGAAACAGCCATATAAGGCGTATTTTTTTTTGGAATCCAAACTGGTATTCTTTGCCTACCACGGGCTTAAAAAAATAAGCAACTTGGATGGGAAGCGTGAAAAGCTCAACACACTTTTTATAAGCCTTAAAAATGAATCTTGTCATATACTTGTATATCTTTTAGTATTATCCTATATGGAAGAAGAAAGAAAGAGCGATGGGTTGTTTTTCTTTGATCCACAGAGCCTGAAAGCGCTTGCGGAGCAACATCATGCCGCGTATGTTAACGCGGCGCCGTTTCCCCATATCGTTATAGATAATTTTTTGCCGGAAGATGTCGCGGATAGAGTTGTACGAGAATTTCCTTTGCCGGAAACTATTGCGTGGAAAGACAAAACACACGAACATAGTAAAAAACTTGCGTGTCAAGATGAGACAAAAATGCCCCCATTTTTACGGCAGGTATTTTTTCAATTTAACGGGCATGCGTGTATTCGGTTTTTAGAAGGGCTCACGGGTATTAAAGGATTAATTCCCGATCCGCATTTGGAAGGGGGTGGGCTTCATCAAATTCAACCCGGCGGGTATTTGGATGTACACGCGGATTTTAATAGGCAGGTGGAATTGATGCTTGATCGTCGGCTTAATCTGCTTTTGTATTTGAACAAGGATTGGCGTGAAGAATACGGCGGGCATTTGGAGCTTTGGAACAAGGATATGACAAAATGTGGAAAGAGGGTGCTACCGATTTTCAACCGATGTGTGGTGTTTAGTACAAGTGATTTTTCCTATCACGGCCATCCCCAGCCGCTCACGAGCCCACCGGGCGTTACGCGAAAATCTTTAGCTCTCTACTATTATACCAACGGCCGCCCTGTCCAAGAAGTTTCCAGCGCGCACTCAACCCTCTATCAGTCTCGACCCGGCGAGCAGAACGCAAGCAGGAAAGCTTTTATAAAAAAACTTATTCCACCCATTCTATACGATATTCGGCATTTTTTCTTGAGATAGACCTTTATCAATGCCGCTTTTTACGACACATAACTCAACAATCATCGTCTTTGCGATGTTCAAGAAGTGTTTTCTAAAGAAAGACTTGAATGGCAGATAGCGTACCCAGCGCGCTGACCAAATATATCCGATGCGGACAATTTCAAATTCACCACGGAAGCCATAATTTGGCACGGTGCGGCGTTCTTTGTGTGGCAGAAAATACTGGAATGTTTTTTCCGTAAAAAACCTGCGATGGGTAGGGTCCTGGTATGCGCCCATGGAGGCATAATAGGGCACTTTGATACTCACGATAGCTCCCGGTTTTGACACGCGCCAAATTTCTTCCATGATTTTAACGGTATCATCAAGATGCTCCAGCAGATGCTTGGCCGAGATGGCGACAACCGAATTGTCGGGGAGGGGTATTCCTTGGTTGAGATCGCACACGATATCAACTTCGGGAACGCGAAGAATATCCATGTTAAGCCATCCTTCCGTTTTCTTGGGACCGCCGCCGAGAACAATTTTTAAATTGTCGCGAGAAGAATAGGGGGGCATCATTTTATGAATATAATAAATTCAAGTAATACGTTTAAGATTCTTCCAATAACTCTTCCTCCTACCGCGCCCCAGATACCGAATTGGGGGATAAGAATAAGAAGCAATATAATTTGAATAAAAGGACCAGTCACGCTTTCCAAATATATTTTCCAAACGTTGCCTTCCATTTGTATGAATGGACCGAATATGCTGAATGGAAACAGGAGAAGAGAAAGAGCAAATACTTGGGAGTATGGCGCTGATTCCACATAGGCCGGGAACAGGATTTGGTACGCGAAGGGCGCTACGATAATGTAGCCGCCTATTATGACTGCCGATAGCAAGGATGCTTTTAATATTTTCCCGGGCAGTGTTTTCTTGGCGAGCGCTTGTGCGTTTGTATCCGCGGTTTGCGTGGCAAGTTTTGGCAGAGAAACGTTAATATAGGTGGCAAGTAATGCTTTTACTTGTTCTGGCAATAAAATCGCGAATGAGTATATGGCAAGCGCGGAGGGGCCGAGGAAATGATATAGGAGTACACCATCAATATAAGTAGCGAATGTGGCGGGAACGGAAGATACCGACAGGTGCAGAGCGTGTCGGATGGAACCGGGTTCTTCCGGCGCGTGCGGGGGGATGATGCGCAGTGTGCGGAAATAAAAATATACGTTGGGAAGAGCGTGCGTGAGCATATATGTTCCCACAAGCAGTGTGAGTGTTAGCGCCAAGCCAAAGCCGAGCGCGTATGAACTGATCACGGCGGCGGCCATCAGGAGCCCATAGACAATTTGTGTTGTTATGTTGTAGACACTCTTGTTTCTAAACTGTTTTTTCCCATCTAGATATGCTCTCCAGCTTCCCAGTCCTTCCACAAAGGGTATAAAGAGCGCGGCAATGGCGAGCGCCAAAGTTAGTTCTTTTTGATCGCGAAAGAAAAAGAATGTCGCGGCGCCCACACATACAATGCTGATGCCAAAAGACGAAAAAAACATGATTCGGCTAAGCTTGCGAAACGTTCCATCAAAACCGCGCGCGGATGAACGCGTGATGGTGGCACCGAAGCTCGGAAGCGAAAAGATACCAACGAGACTTATAATAGAAAGCACATATCTATAGCTTCCGTACGTTTCTTTTGGAAGATAGCGGGCGTATGTCATGGATAAAAGAAGGCCGATGAGCATGCCAGCCATGGATCCAATGACGAGCCAAAAACTTCCACGCATAAGATAGCGCGTATCTGTTCCGAGAAATCTGTTCAACTTAAGAAACAATGTTTCCGCGACTTTTTGATAGGTCGATTGCATGATGAGTATACTGTACCATGAGTGGTTACGGATTGCTTTGTTCAATTTGTGATAGAGTGTCCACAACATAATCCTGCTTGTTATTCTTAAACGTTACGTTTTTCGTGCGCGCGATACCGCCTCCAAAGAGCGGTTTTTTCATTTTTACTTCAATACCTATGCCGTTTGATGAAAGTTCCGTGTTTTCAATAGTCGCTTCCGAAAGATCTTTTACGGAAATGCCAATTGCGCAGTTTTTTATCATGTTGTTTGTTATAGATGGATAGGAAAGCTCGCCAACACTGACACCTTTGTCACCACACACATCTACGGTATTGCCGGTTATTGCAACAGTGCTAAAACTTATATCAATCGCATCTCCATTTATGATTCCTTTTTTAATTGCCTCGTGGCCAATGATTTGGAATGTGTTGTTGCGCACTATCCCGTGCGTTGAATCAAGATCAATCGCGTCACCGAAAGTATTGCGGAATGTGTTGTTTTCAATAAGAACTGAACTCCACTTTACATTTACAGCATCATCATCATACGAATTCTCAAAAACGCTCTCGCGAATTTCGGCGTCTCCGTTGTGAATGGCGAGCATGCCGGTTGCGGTTATGCCATGGGCATTAAAACCGGAGCCACCCGACATATATACATGTTCAAACACATGGGGAGGTTTTATTTCCTTAGATGTTCCCAAGACAAGTAAACTACCCCATGGTTTGGCGCCAAGGGGGCGAAATGAGATTGTTTGTGTCACAGTGCCTCGCGCTTCCACGTTTCCGTAGATAACAAGGGACGCGCCTTCCCCCATATACATAGTGGTACCCGGTTGAATAACAAGATTTGCGCCCTGCGGCATGATAATTGTTTTTGAAATAACCGTACTGTTCGGGCCAAGTACAAGCGTGTTTCCAGTTTGGTCGAGAAATCGAAATTGTGGGTGCTCTCTTACAAAAAGAGCGGCGCTTTTCACGGCATCTTCTAAGAAACTCGACATGGCTATGGGTGCGGTTGGATTGTGGCTGGAATATGCGCCGACTATGAGTTCTGCTTCGCGTCCTTCGGCAAGGAGTTTTTGCACCATTTGAAAATTTTCCACTATGAGGCGCCGGTCTTCATTCAAATCGCGCGTAACCTGAAAGTTCAGTGGCAGTTTCGAGGTGTCTTTAAAAAGCGCGGTTTCTATTTCTTTTCGTGAGGCATCATAAAACGCAAGGTCGTCTTCCAGATTTTTTGAATCTTTCACATATACGCGGAGTCTCTTTAAGTATTCTTGCCGAAACATTTGGTTATTCAATGTGCGGCCGACAAGGGGATGCGTAGCAAGATCAACCGGATGATACGTGTAGAGTTGAGCATCCCAGGGAACAGGTTGAAAACGCCCCGTTGCGGGATTTCGAAGAATAATAATGTTTCCTATTACGCTTTGATGGGCGGAAGCGGCAAGTGTTTGAATGATAAGCCAGTTGTAGAGTGCATTCATATCCACGAGCGCCGGGAGAGTGCGCGCGAAGAGTTCATCCGGCGCGTGATGAATCACCGTCAAGAGTTCCTTCAACTGCTCTTTATCAGAAGGGTTTGCATCTGCGTTGCGGGTATAGTCTTCCCAATAGGAGAGCATCGCGGGGTCAAAGAAATTTTTTTCCGCAAGCTCATTCAGTGGCAGATCAATGGTCCCGAATATGTTGGCAAGTTCACCAAAGCCATTTCGGTCCATAAGGGCGCCACTCCAGTGTGGTATGGCGTGATATACGCCGAGGTCTTCTCCATTAAGGCGTACGCGCACAAACCATGGTTGGGGCGCGAATAGCCCCAATTTTTTCGCGCGATAGTTGTTCAGTGGTTCTACTGCGTACTGCCGGTCTTCTGGAATGATGAGTTTTAAATCGGTCAAACCATTGAATGGATTTTCTTCATCAAACTCAAGATGGAATGATTTTTTATATGCGTTCCAGTGCTCCGGTCCTCCGCCACGGTAGCGAATGGCGATGCGGTCTTCATAGCGACCTGCCACAAAACCCGCGCGTACCTCCAGTTTGTATTCATCTGTGAGGCGGCCTTTGATGAAATCATCGGGTAAGGCGGCATTCATGCGAGCAATATCAGCAATATCAACCGTTATATCATACACAGGGAGATCATCTTTTATGAATTGATAGGGAAGATAGGGAATATCGGCTATTTTCCGGAGTGAGCGGTAGGTGGGAAGAAAAAATTGTACCAGCGGGCTTCGGATGAGCTGCAGGCGTAAAAGTGGCTGTGTGAGAAGCAGATAGCCCATGATGCCCCCGCCTATCAAAATAAGACCTGCAACGCCAGCAATAATGCGGATTTGTTTTTGGGACCACTTGGATGATTTCATGGAATGTGTTATAGCATATGATGTTATAAAAATCGACTAAAAGTAAAAACAATTGACGAAATTAATAAGAAAGGACATTATATCTATATGAAAGTTGTAATCCTTTGCGGAGGCCAGGGGACTCGCTTGCGGGAAGAGACGGAATACCGGCCGAAGCCATTGGTGATGGTGGGAGACCGGCCTATCTTGTGGCATATCATGAAGTTGTATTCTCATTATGGATACAACGATTTTATTTTGTGCTTGGGATACAAAGGAGATATGATTAAAAATTATTTTTTGAATTACGACGAACTTGCTCATGATTTTACGCTCCATCTTGGTTCCGGTAAAAAAGAGATATTGCATCACCAAAACAGCACGCCAAATTGGAATATAACATTTGCGGATACCGGACAGGCATGTGAGACGGGTAGCCGTATCGCGCGCATCAAGCAATATATCGGAGATGACAAAGAGTTTATGCTGACATATGGCGATGCGGTGACTGATATAAATATATCGGACTTGTGCCGCTATCACCATGAAAAAAATAAAATGGTCACGATAACGGGCGTTCAGCCGCCCAATCCTTTTGGCGTAATTGAAGCGCGTGAAGGGGTTGTCTTGTCATTTACCGAAAAGCCGCAATCGCACGATCGGGCAAACGGAGGGTTTTTTGTGTGTAACAGCGCCATGTTCGATTTTCTATCTCCCGAAGGCGTGCTCATTTTTGAGCAGGGCCCGCTTCAGCAGATCGCCTCCCAAGGCCAGCTCGCGATTTACCATCACAACGGTTTTTGGCACTGCGTTGATACGTTTAAGCACTTGGAGGGATTGAACGCGTACTATAATAAAGGCAACAGGCCCTGGATGGTGTGGGAAAATTGAGTATTTTGTTTATAAAAGAGTTTGTGCTAAACTATTCTTATGGAACGCGAATTTACTGCAGTATATCAAAAAAAGGGTAAGTGGGTGGTTGCCTGGGTTGAAGAAGTTCCCGGTGTGAATACCCAAGGACGCACAAAAAAAGAGGCAAAGGAAAATCTGAAAGAAGCCCTGCAATTAGTGCTGGAAACCAATCATTCACTGGCTTTGGGTAGAGCGATGGGTATTGAGCGGGAGCCTCTTAGAATTTCTGTGCCGACTTAATTATGAAGCGAATTTTGCTTCTTAAACACTTGCGTGACCATGGATGTCTTTTAATCCGTGAAGGGAGGAGACATTCTGTCTTTTTGAACCCCAAAGAAGAGCGTACTTCTACTGTTCCAAGACATACTGATGTCGATACTTTTTTGGTGGTAAAAATTTGTAAGGATCTGGGAATTCCACCAATTCGAAAAAAGTAAAAAAAGTGCCATGTAGTGGATTTGAATACTAACTTACTACAACAAAGGCACATGCCCCCGGATGGTGTGGGAGAAAGGACTGTGAGTAGCTCAGCTTGGCACATCCCATTATGAAACAGCGCACACCTTGCGCCGCTTTTTTATTTGCCATACAGTTTTATATATGCTACCGCTTTAGGGAAATTGTGAAATAGAAAGGAGACGGTAATGGGTGATGTAAAGGCAGTTTTGTGGGATATTGGCAGGGTTCTTGTTTCCTTCGAAAATCGGCAGGAGGTATTATGCCGCATCGCGAAACGTTTCTCTAGCGACGGTACTCCCGATACTTCATGTTTTTCTGGCTTGTTTGGTCGGAGCTTGCTCGGGTATCTTGATACGGGGCAGATATCTCATCGAGCGCTTTGGAAGATAACGTGCGAAGCCGCGCGCATTCATCCGAGAAAGTTGCCATGGCATCGGTTTACGGTTTTATACGTGGAGCACTTAAAACCAGTGTTGCCGGTGCTAGAAGTTATCCGGCGTGTCCAAGAATCATATATCACGGTTGCTGTTTCCAATGGTGATTTTGGAAGCACGTATGCCATTGACATGCTTGAAACGCATTACGGTATTCGATTCAAAAAGCGTTTCGAGTCGTGGCAGGTGGGAGTCAAAAAGCCATGTTTGTATAAGTACGTGTTGAATTTTTTGGAGTCAGAGCATGCAATCAACGCAGATGAAGTTGTGTGTGTTGATGACATTATTGAATACATTACTGTTGCCAATCGGATTGGCATGCGAGGTATTGTGTTTAATGCCACTACCGAGCCTGTGTAGGCTCTCACTGCGCGGTTAGCACAAAACGGCGTTCATGTCTGAATTGAGTCCATGGCGGTTTATTAATCCGGTGAGGATTGAAAAACTGCCTTTTTTGTTGTAGCGTTTTATATATATGAATGGAAATTGGGGAGCAATCTTGTTTACGGTTACGATTGCTTTGCGCCTTGTTGTGTTTAGTGTATTGTCTGACGTCGCAGAAACGCGCGGTGTTCTCGGGAAATACCCTGTTATCGGGGCCGATTCCCGCGGCTATGTGGGTGTCGCGCGCGTTCTGCTTGAAGAAGGCCGATTTGCGTCTCCAGGAGTGGCAGAGCCACAAAGTTACCTTGTGCCTGGTTATCCGGTGTTTCTTGCAGGAGTGCTTGCGGTAACAGGAGACATTCGATTCGCAATTTTATTGCAGGCGCTTCTTGCGGGGTTTTCAGCAATACTCATATGGAAGATAGGGAGCGCATTATCCCCTCGGGTCGGCGTTGGCGCCGCGTTGCTTTTTGCATTAGACCCAATAGGTATTTTTTATTCAACAACCATACTCACCGAAACTCTTTTTATCTTTTTACTGCTTTCCAGCGCGTACGTATACATACGCTATTTTGACGGGCATGCTGGGTGGTTTTTTCTTAACGGGATTGTAGTGGGCATAGCAACACTCACGCGTCCGACCGCACTTGTGATGCTACCAGTGCTTGTAGCTGTTATGTGGTTATATTCCAAAAAGCAGATGCGACATGTTATCGCATGTGCATGTATGATGACTGTCGGATTTGTTATAATCGTGTTTCCGTGGATGGCACGCAATAAATATCATTTTGATTCGTGGTCGCTTACGGCGGTTGCTACCACACAATGGTTTCAACAATCAGCGCCGCTTTATTATGCTTACAAACATAACGTTTCGCATACAGAAGCGTATGCGGTATTTCACGCTCGCCTTATGGAAATAAATCCTTACCAGAGTGATAAGGGCACTCTTCGCAATACACCTTATATGGGCATGGTGGTACGCGAGTTTCTTTTACAGGACCCGTTCGGCTACGCGTATTTTCATGCGATAAAAACGCTTCCATTCTTCTTTTCGGACGGACTTCGCGATATAGCACGACGTATGGGGTTTTTGGGCGCCGATCAGCCCAATATCGGCAATCTGTTACTCATGGGTGATGCAGAAGGTATATGGCATACCTTCACGCGCGCTAGATTATCGTCAGCTTTGTTACTTATCGGCGGAGGCATGTGGTTTATTATCACCGTCGGTGTGGTGGTGAGCATGGGAGGCCTTCGACCATCTTTGCAGGCAGAAGCGCATGTTGTTGCGCTTTGTCTTTTTATTGTTGTCGGCACCGTGCTTATCGCCGGCGGGTCGGTTGCAAACGCCAGGTATCGGTTTAGCATAAGCCCGTTTATGTTTATCACTGCTGTGTATGGATTTGAAGCGCTTTGGAAGAAAGTTCAACATTTTCCCCTACACACAAAATAAGTTGATTTATCAAGAATAGGGAATATCTTATAAAAGCAGTCTTTCCAGTTTGCTTTTTGCCAAGATATGCTTATAGACGTTCTCCCGATGCTTGTAACTTTCCTGAAATATGTTCTAAGTCGTAATTTATCCATGGGAGTTGTGCGATATGTAATAAGACCCGATGGATCGGTTGCGTAATTGCCTACAAAAAACCTATGAAGTTGTTTTAACGCCGTGCGATTGTGTGAATTGAATACAAATACGCCGTCGGGTTTTAAGACACGATGAACTTCTTGCACGGCCTTATAGATATCCGGATGAATATAATCAATGCCATGAAAAGGGAAAAAAGCATAGTCGAACATGTTATCGTTGAATGTTAGTTTGCAGGCGTCCATGAGACGCACTTGTATGGATGTATTTTTTACTTTCTCTTTTGCCGCCTCTACCATGGCTGGTGTTATGTCAATTGCTGTTATTTCATAGCCATGGACGTGGAGAGGAAGGAGCGTTCGTCCTGCGCCACATCCGAGCACAAGCATTTTCCCGCTCGTTTTTGTAAAGAATCTATTTACTATGAACTCCTCATCATTGCGCCAGTAATCGCGTTTAAACTTTTCGAGTTCATGGGTGAATATGGCGATATTTTTTTGTATGGGATCCATGGATTATATGGTATAGGATACCTATCTTGACAGTCAATCTAAGATGTCTAGAATTACCTATATGAAATTAGAATATCCAAAGCATCATTCTATAAAAACAGGCCACATCTCTCGCTGTCAAATATGCGATTCATCCAAATTACATTTGATTATAGATTTAGGGCACCAACCTCTTTGTGACACGCTACTGACAAAAGATATGTTGAATGAGCCTGAAAAAACATATCCACTTCGCATGATGTGGTGCGAAAACTGCACATGCGTTCAGCTAGACTACTGCGTGGATGGCAAGGAAGTATATCACCCCCAGTACCCCTATCTAAGCAGTATTACAAAACAGTTGCTTGACTACCAAAAAAATATCAGTTTGTCTCTCATTGAAAAATATAGTTTGAACCCGAAAGATTTAGTGATAGATATCGGTTCCGGCGACGGCGCTCTCTTGAGCGGCTTTAAAAGGGAACATATAAGAATCTTGGGGGTTGAACCGACAAACATTGCCAAAATTGCAAATGCAAAGGGTATTAAAACGATCCAGCGTTTTTTTGACATTAAAACAGCAAAAGCCATACAAAAAAAACATGGCAAGGCGGCGGTGATAACTGCTACCAATATGTTTGCTCACATGCAAACACTCGGAGAGGTTATCATGGGGATCTACAACCTTCTGGAGGACGATGGCGTATTTGTTTCTGAAACGCACTATCTCCTTGATGTCATTCAGGGCGGCCAATTTGATACAGTGTACCACGAGCATTTACGGACATACTCTTTGCAATCTCTGGTTACTTTGTTTAGCCAATATGATTTTACGGTAACAGATGTTGAGAGAGGAAACAGATATGGAGGCAATCTCCGTGTGCATGTTACAAAAGGCAAGGGCAGACAGGTGAACCCCAACGTAGATGCGTTATTGAAACTTGAAAAAGATTCGGGCTTGAATAAATTTGAAACATATAAAAAATTTGCGGAGCGCGTTAAAAAAGCCCGCCTTGAGTTTATGGATTTTTTAATTAAAGCAAAAAAATCCGGCAAATACATAGTGGGAAAATCATGTCCCGGACGGGCTTCGACACTATTAAATTACTACGGTGTTGATACAGAATTATTGCCATATCTAACCGAACAACCAACCTCGCTTAAGTTGGGCATGTATTTGCCCGGCAAGCATATTCCGGTAGTCAATGATAAAGTCTTATTTGACGAACAACCCGATTTCGTCGTTTTACTGGCCTGGCATTACGCCGATGTCATTATGAAAGAGCTCAAGGATAAAGGGCTCAAGTCTGACTTTATAGTCCCGTTGCCGGATTTGAGGGTAATTAAAAATTCTCAATGTTAAAAATAGGAATCATTGGCGGCGGTTTTGGTCAGTATGGCTTATTTCCGGCTTTTAATTCTATTAGGCGCTGTGAGGTTGTTATGTATACCGATTGGCAACTGTGTTTAGAAAACGAGAAATTAGACGCGGTGGCTCTCGCGGTTACCCCACGCGTTCAATACACCATAGCGAAAGCCGCTATCAATAAAGGACTCCATGTATTTGCGGAAAAACCTTTGGCTATTAACCTATTGCAGGCGCGGGAACTTCTTCTTCTTGCGAAGAAAAAGAACATTATCCACGGCATTGATTTTATGTTCCCCGAGATCGCTGAATGGAAAAAAGTAAAAGCATTGCTGGATTGTGAAACCCTCGGCAGGTTACAACATATATCAGTAAATTGGGATTTTTTAAGTTATGACATCAAAAACAAAAAATTGTCCTGGAAAACCCGCGTGGCGGACGGCGGGGGCGCGTTATCTTTTTTCTTTTCCCATGGATTATATTATCTTGAGCATTTTGCCGGGAACATATCAGATGTGAAAAGTTTGTTTACCTCTTCCAAAGAAAGCGTTAATGGGGGCGAGGTGGGGGTAGACATGTTGCTGAAGTTTAAGAATGGTATCACGGGATATGCTCACATACGGTGCGATTGCCGAAATTTCACCAGACATCAACTCCTATTCCAATGCGAACGCGGCACGATTGTTCTCGAAAATAAAAACAGTGTCGTTGATAATTTTACTATCACCCTGCATGATCAAAATGGTGCAAGGCAATTGAAGGTGAGGAAGGATAAGGGGCGAAAAAAGGAAGACGAGAGAGTAAAAATCGTAAGGAAACTAGCTACCCGGTTTGTTAATGCGTGCATACATAATCAACCAATGTATCCTTCATTCAGTGAAGGGGTACGGGTGCAGGAATTGATAGAAAAAATCCGAAATTCTCTTATCTGAAGAGATCATTTTTTATGCCTATTCGCGCTAACATATATTGGATCAATACGAGGAATGTTTGGAAAAAATAAACCACTGCCGCTGGCAGACTTATCGAAGTGTGTTCTTTTTTGTAGTTCGCGCGTACCGGAATTTCACTAAAATTCATGTTATGGTAGCGGGCTATGGCTATTATTTGAAAGTCGAAAATATAATCATTTGATCCTTTGTTTCCCACTACTTCAATAAGCTTTTTACTGAATGCGCGAAGACCGCCATGATATTCTGTCCATGGTATTCGAAGCACTATTCGAGCACAGGCGCTTAAGAGAATGTTGGCAATGAATCGTATGAGAGACATACCATCTTCCCGAGGTTGTTTCCAGTTTGTAAATCGGGAACCCATCACAAAATCAGCCCCACCGCGGATCTTTTCAAGAGCCGCAGGTATCACGGATGGATCAAATTGTCCGTCGCCATGAATTTCTACGGCGTAATCTGCTCCCCGCTCCATCGCTTTTTGTAGTCCGTATTTTACGTTTCCCCCGTAGCCAAAGTTTTCATGAGGGAAGAAAGGGATGTTGTATTTTGCCGCAATACTGCACGTCTTTTCTTGATCACCGGGGCTATATTGATTGTCCGAAATAATAACCTCGCGAAGCGCATCCATGGGAATTCTCTGTATGAGTCCTTCGATCATTGCAGAGCAATTGTAAGTTAGGATGACACCAATCGCATTACCTTTTTTCTCTCTTTCTATCTGCATAAGTCCATCTTACCATGTATTGAAAAAATTTTCTACAAATTGTATAGTAGTCACGTATGACTTCAGGATACTGGAAACATAAACAAGTTTTTGTTACTGGCGCTTCCGGTCTTTTGGGCTCATGGCTGACAAAGAACTTGGTGGATGCTGGCGCGCAAGTAACGGTTCTTATGCGCGATACTGTTCCAAAGTCAAATTTGTATCTATCCGGATATATCAACAAAGTGAATGTGGTGCGCGGGGCTTTGGAAGATTTTGCGACCCTTGAACGCGCGTTGGGTGAGTACGAAATTGATACGGTTTTTCATTTGGGCGCTCAGACCATTGTGGAGATCGCGAACCGGAACCCGCTTTCCACGTTTGAGTCGAATATTAAGGGTACGTGGAATATGTTGGAGGCTGCGCGCCGAAGCCCGCTGGTGAAAAAGGTTATAGTGGCGTCCTCTGATAAAGCATATGGCACGCATACAGAGTTGCCGTATAGTGAAACAGCTCCCCTCCAGGGTAGTCATCCGTATGATGTTTCCAAGAGCGCGGCTGATTTGATCGCGCATATGTATTACAACACTTATAAATTGCCGGTAACGATTACGCGGTGCGGTAATTTTTACGGTGGGGGTGATTTGAATTTCAATCGAATTGTGCCCGGTACCATCCGGTCTATTTTACAGGGAGTGCCGCCTGTGTTGCGATCGGACGGCACCATGATTCGTGATTATTTTTATATTGAAGACGGCGCGTATGCGTATATGACGCTTGCCGAGAAGATGGATGATGAGCGCATTTATGGACACGCGTTTAATTTTAGCAATGAAAACCAAGTTACGGCGCTGGAATTGACACAAAAAATACTCATGGCTATGGGCAGTAATCTTCAGCCGAACATTCTTGCCACTGCCACACATGAAATACCGCACCAATATTTATCCGCGGCTAAAGCGCGAGAGATGCTCAAATGGCAACCTCGTTTTACATTGGATGAGGGGCTTGGAAGAACTATCGCGTGGTATCAAGATTTTCTTTCAAACCAATAAATGTATGCTCGCCGTTGCCCTAAAAAATAAACCGCTATGGATACTATTGCTCGTTCTGTTTTTTTTAGCCACATGGAGCCCCACCGGAACATTTGTCGAGTTTCCCAAATATTGGCACGATGAAGCATTTGCCATGGAGCAGGCGCGTACATTCCTGGAATTGGGACGACTTGATTTTATCGTAGCGCCCAATACGCCATCTGGCATGGCGATTGCATTATCGGCAAACGGCCCACCGCTTTCCATACCCCTTGCGGGCGTTTTTTATTTGTTTGGCATAGGGTTATTGCAAGCCCGCGTGTATATGCTCTTTTGGCTTATTGCTGTTACGATCGCGGTATATCTTTTTTTGAAAAAAACATTTGATACGCCTTCCGCCGTGGCCGGCACTTTGCTCATGGCAACATTTGCCTCATTTTACGCCAATGGACGCACGGCTACCGGTGATATCCCGGGACTCTTTTTTTGTGTCATAGCGCTTTATTTTTTTGTTCACAAACGACAGTATGCATGGAGCGGCATATTCTTTGCGCTCGCGGCCGTAACGAAAACATCGGCGTTTCATATGGCGCTACCTGCCGCCGGTATAGTGCTCCTCTTCTTTGAGAAAAAACTGTTTTTTCTGCCAGCGATTCGTTTTGGCACGGGTGCCCTTCTTGTTATACTTATGTGGTTTCTTATTCTTCTTCCTTATCCGTATTCACTTTCTGACTTAACTCCTCTCATTGAGTTCTACCAGAACCCGACACATAAAGCATCTCTTCTGGAACAATTTTCTGGTGGCATACCATCCCTGCTTTTTTCTTCCACTATAGGATACTTCGGCATACTCGCGCTTATTGTGTTCGTTGCGTTCTTCAAAAGCAGACGCACAATGTCTGATGCCCAAAAACGCGTCTATGTCTTTGTTGCCACATACGCGGTGTTACAGGCAATTGTATTTCTTCGAAGCCCCGGTTGGATCCGCTATCTTGTGGCGTTGGAGATTTTTATTCTCATGCTGTTGTTTCCAGCTCTTTCGGCACTCGCGCCCTCAAAAAAAATATCCTACGCGCTGGTAGGATTTCTCGCCGGTTTCCAATTTGCGCACTATCTGTCCTTTTCAAATATTTTACCACGCGCGGACATTACGCCCCATGTCGCCGCGCTAAATCAATTGCTGGATGAGCACACAGGAAGCACCATCGGCTTTATTGATAATCTCATGACCTCCGCGTTCATACCAAGCAGTAAAAAATTTAACTACATCCACTTTGGCGGCTCTACCGCAGGCGCGCATCCGTTCACGTTGCCGCAAGAAGAGTGGCCTGACTTCATGGATTCCATCGGGCCGGAATACGCTCATATACAAGAATATTTTTATGAGCCTTTTTACCTCTCGGATGGAGAAATTGTGTTTCGAAAAAAGTGATGATACTGTGCAGGTATGCCTTTTCTTACCGAAAAAATAATTTCTGTCGTAATCCCGTGTTACAACGAAGAGTCCAACATTTCAGAGCTCTATTCACGGCTTTCCAATACTCTCTCGGACATTACGCCACAGTATGAACTTATTTTTGCCGACAATAACAGCCGCGATGGGACGCGTGGTATCTTACGCGATCTAGCAAGGACAGATGCGCGCGTAAAAGTTATTTTATTTTCAAGAAATTTTGGCCATGCGCAATATGGGTATTCGGCGGGCGCCGAGCATGCGCGTGGGGATGCTGTTATCTTGATGGAGGCGGATTTACAAGATTCCCCGGAAGTTATTGCTGATTTCGTTAAAAAATGGCAGGAAGGGTTTGATGTGGTGTATGGCATACGGCCTCGCGCGGCTGGAACTCGCGCGTCGCGATTTTTCAGAAGATTATTTTACCGGCTGTTTGACAAGCTCTCCTATCTTGACATACCATTCGACGCTGGCGATTTTTCGTTGCTAGACCGCAAGGTGGTAGATGTGTTTAATACTATGCCGGAGCGGCTTCGGCTGGTGCGTGGTATGCGCCCGTGGCTGGGGTTTCGACATACCGGCATTGAATACGAACGAAAAGAACGCATGGGAGGTGTTACGTCAAATCCAAGCTTTGTAAAGAATTTTTGGTGGGTGAAAAAATTTATCTTTTCTTTTTCTGAAGCGCCGTTTTCATTTATAACGCGTATTTCTGTTTGGCTGGTCGTTCTGGCCCCTTTTATAATCAGTACATTGCTTTTACTCGCGTATTTTGACACCATTTCATGGTTTGCCGCGCTTGTCTCATCCGCCGGCGCGTTTGTCCTTGTGCTTCAGATGGTGGCATTGTCATTTTTGGGTGAATCAATGAGCATTATGTTTGACGAAGTAAAACAGCGCCCGAAGTACGTGATCGAAGAGAAGATAAATTTCTAGTCTTGGTTAGGATTATCTTCCTTGGCGAGAGAGTATTACCCAAATTGTCTTTAATGCGATGTTCAAATCGAGCGTGAGTGATTTATTTTTTATGTAGTAGAGATCATATTGCAGTTTTTCGGGCGCGTCTTCCATGGATGCGTCGTTTTTCATGTTGATCTGCGCCCAACCAGTGAGACCTGGCGGCACGAGTAAGCGTATTTTGTAAAAGGGGATTGATTGGGCAAGCTGGGCAACGTATTCCAGCCGTTCGGGGCGCGGGCCTATGAAAGACATTTCTCCTTTGAGCACGTTCCATACTTGCGGAAGTTCATCGAGGTAGAATGTTCGGAGAAACGCACCAAAAGGATATTGTCGTGGATCGTTTTTCATTTCTTTTGTCTCACCTATGCGTTCAGCCCCCAATCGTTGGCTTCGGAATTTTATAAAATGAAATGGTTTCTCATTTTTTCCCACGCGCCGTTGTTTAAAAAAGATAAAGCCGTCTCCCGCACGTGCCTGTTTTTCGCGTATGCGCCATATGTCGCGCGGCGTGGAAAGAAAAATACCGAGCGCAATGAATGGAAATAAAACAGTTGTTACACTGCCCACCAAAAGCGCGAGCAGTATATCAAATAAGCGTTTGGTAAATTCATAGACACGTTTGCGGGAACCCGCGAGGTTTTCAAGAAACCATACTTCCGAAACGCGGGAAACGGGAATTTTGCCAGTTATGTTTTCATAGAATGTTGGAAAATCCATAAATCGCACGCCGAGGGGAAGCACGCCGTAAAGAATGCGAACTAGTTCCATGTTGGAATGGAGTTCCGAAGATGCAATCGCAAGGGACACATTTTTTTCTTTTATGAATTCAAACATGTGTTCTTTGAGTGATAGTACGGGTATGTTGTCCATAAATGCGGATGGCACAGGAGTGTTTTCGGTGTGTACCAGCGCGATAACGAAAAATCCCAAATGTGGATGTTCCCTAAGGGTACGCGCAAGGGAAACAACTTCTTCCGATATGCCAAAAAAAAGCACGTTTGTTTTTGATGTGCTTCGAATGAGGATACTTGCCAACATGCGCCACCCGATAAGAAGGACACTTGAGAGCATGATATGCAGTACAAGATTTGTTTTCGGCGTTATACCAAACGCGGGTATAAAGTAAAAAAGGAGTCCCGCGGCGATACCCGCGGCAGCAATAGTGCGTAAAATCCGTTCTTTTACGATGCGATCCGCGCTCCACGCGGTTTGTTCGTAAAGGCCTGCTATGAAGAACAGAAAAATCCACAACACAAATATAACCGTGTATGGCAGGTGGTGGATTTCCCAGGGTTTCGCGAAATCGGCGCTGTAACGCGCGAGAAGTGTGATGCCGAGCGCGGTGTAGAGAACGAGGGTGTCTCCGAGAATCAATAGAATTGTTGCAAAACGTTTTTGGTCCATACGCGGAATATAGCACATGTTGTGCCGTTGTGGTATTGTTTTATGCATATGCAACAGGGTGAAATTTCAAAAGTGCTTTTATGGAGCGTTCGGGTTGGTATTTGGCTGTTGTTGTTTACGCCAATGATTGTAGCGCCTACATGGTTTTTTCCGTATATTACGGGGAAGAATTTTTTCTTCCGCATTGTTACGGAGTTGACGTTTGGGTTTTGGCTGGCGTTGATTGTGGTATCATCGCAGTTTCGTCCCCGGCGCGGTTTTATTATGTGGGCGCTTACCGTGTTTTTGGGTGTGTTGGCGCTTGCGACGGTGTTTGGTGAGGAACCATATAATAGTTTTTGGTCAAATTATGAACGGATGGAAGGTTTTGTTACCTATTTGCACCTTGCCGCTTTGTTTCTTATGGCTTCAACTGTATTTCGCAATACGAACGACTGGCGGCTTACGTTTCACATATCGGTTGGGGTAAGCATGCTTATCGCGGGATACGGTCTTTTAGAACTTTTTGGTGTGGTGCAGATACCGGGTTCAACGGCAGGGGAAAGCGGTATTGGTATATTTTCTCGTCTTGGAAACCAGATTTATCTGGCGGCGTATCTTTTGTTTCATTTTTTTATTTTGGGATTTCTTTTCTTTACCCTCCCATCAGAAAAAAAAATTACGTTTGGAAATAACAAAAATAAGGATGTGGTGGGAGGGTTTACGACCAGAAATATTCTCTGGCGCGCCCTGTATGCGGCAGTCGGTATTTTTGAGTTTTATATCTTTATTCACACTGGCACGCGCGGCGCGTTTCTCGGCTTGTTAGCGGGGCTTGTCGTTTCTCTTGTCACGTTGTTTATGTTTTCTCTTCGTGATCGAAAAAAACTTGCTTTGTACGCGGGCGGTGCGCTGTTTGTGGTTGCGGTGGCAATTGGTGGTTTTTTTATGTTGCGTGACAGCGTGTTCGTACAGCAGTATCCATTATTGAGGCGTTTTGCGGATATAAGTATCACATCCGCAACCGCGTCATCACGTTTTATGATATGGGGTATCGCGTGGGAAGCTTTTAAGGAACACCCCGTCCTTGGCTGGGGCCCCGGCAATTTTATTATTCCGTATGCCAAGTATTACAATCCAGATTTGTTTGGCAACGAGCCTTGGTTTGACCGCGTTCACAATATGCATTTTGAATGGCTTGTTGCGGGCGGCCTAGCGGGTTTTCTCGCGTATCTTTCCGTAATCTTTTCGGGTATTTTCGTTATAGTGCGCCTCTGGCGGCGACGTATGTTGAATCCGTGGGCGGCCGCCCTGCTCATGGGGTTTTTGGCCGCGTATCTTGGTCAAAACACATTCGTTTTTGACACTGTTATTACCTATTTTTTTATCATATTATTGCTTGCATTGTTGCAAAGTTTGGACGCGCCTGACACATCGGACAAAACTGCTCGCCTGTTCAAGTTTCAAAACCATGCATTGTTTCTCGCGCCCGCATGCGTGGTACTGGGCATCATTTTTGCCGCTACCGCGCACTCAAAACAGATGCAGGTAGCCGGCGGTATTATTACCATGCTCAACGGTGTTTCAAATGGAAAGACTGTTATGGATTTTACCCGCCAGCTTGATGATTTGGTGAGCAAGAGCACGTTCGGTACGTCGGAGGCGCGAGAACGATTTGCAGATTTTGTCTTTATGGCGGTTCGTCAACAGGATGCTATATCGGCGTCTGATCTTCAGTTTCTTCTTACGCGCGGCATTGATGAGATGCGAAAAGAATTAGAGGAGCACCCCCGGAACGCCAAGACCGGCATAACCCTGGCAAAGTTGCTTCAGCTTCGATTTGCCGTGTCGGGAAGTACGGCTGATCGTGATGAATCTATCGAGGTATACAAACGGATGCTGGAGTTAGCCCCGCGCTATCCATCTACCTCTATCGGGCTGGCGGAAGTTTATCTTACTGCAAGTGATGCGAAACAAGCCGCGATAATTATGGATACTATGTATCAAGAGATTACGCGTCCTACTCCTTTTGTCTATAGTGTTCTTTCTGTGAGTGTTCTTGCCGGTGAATACGCGAAAGCCGCAGACCAAGCGGAACGATACATAGCTCTTGGCAACACATCTTCATATCCACCCCGTTCCAATTTTGTAACAAATGACCTGGATGGCGTGCTTAATCGCGTGCGAAGCACTGCCAACCATACGAAAGATACGGAACGTTTTCTGGAAGTCATTTTCAATTATCAAAAAGTTTCACCGCTTCTTTTCATAACGCTTGCCGAAGTAAAAGCCGAGCTTGGAAAATTTGATGAAGCGCGCCGTATCGCGCTTGAGCTTCTAGAGCGCGACAAGAGTTATCAGAATGATGTGGAACAATTTCTCAATTTGTTGCCGAAGAATTGACGATACCAAATAGCGGCACCGCATGTTTTTACGCAAGGCGCAACTGATTATCATTATCGCAAGCATGGTTCTCATACCGCTTGTATACTGGCATGGCGTGTTTTTTCCGTATACATTTATAAAGACATTGGTCTTTTATGCTCTTACGGAAGTCGTGTTTGCATTGTGGGTGGCGCTTGCGATTGCCCAAAAAGAGTTTCGAGTGCGCTGGTCTCTCGGAATAGGCGCTATGGCGTTATTTTTAATTTTTATGGGCATAGCGTTGGCAATGGGCGCGGATGCGTCAAAAAGCATATGGTCCGATTATGAACGCATGTTTGGTTTTATAACATGGGCGCACGCGGCTGTGTTCGTATGTATACTTTCGCAGGTGGTGCGCCAACAACAAGAATGGGATTGGATATTCAAAATTAATGTTTCGGTTGCCGCCGGTGTCGCGGCATACGCGGCGTGGCAATGGTTTACCGCGCCGGACTTAAGTATTTCCACGGTGGGCAATGCCGCATATCTTTCCTCATATCTCATACCCATGTTTTTTATCACATGCATGTTGGTGTTTTCCAAAGAACGGTTTACTAAAAGCGTGTGGTTGTATGCGGCTGTACTTTTTCTCTTTCTCATCGCGCTTGTAGGAACGCAGGCGCGCGCGGGTGTGGTGGGTTTGGCGGGCGGCCTTGGCATAGGCGCTCTCCTTTTTTTATTTTTTGCGCCCGCGCAAGGTTTCACGCTCTCTCTTTCTCACCGACTTTTGAAGCGGTTCGTGGCCGCGGTATGCGCGCTGGGGATTCTTGCCGTAGTATTGATAGCAGTGTTTCCGGAACGCGCGACCACTTTTTTGCCATCACAGTTGGGGCAGTTGATTGATTTTAATATACAGGAACGGACGGCGTCCGGACGTATTCTGGTGTGGCAGGTTGCGTGGGAAGGATGGAAAGAAAAATTATTGTTTGGTTGGGGACCGGAACATTTTTCGATTCTATTTAATACTTATTACAAACCGGAGCTTTATATGGTGGAGCCCTGGTTTGACCGCGCGCACAATTTTATATTCGATTACGGTTCTACCATGGGCATAGGAGGTCTTGTTGCCTACGTCGGCATGTTTGGAGCGGCTTGCTGGATGGCGGCGCGCAAGTGGAGGCAGGGAGCGTTGCCATTTTGGCACATGGCTATGATTTACTCGCTCGTGGGCGCGCATCTTATACAAAATCTGTTTACGTTCGATACCATTTCCTCGCTCATGGTTCTTTTGGTGGTGTTTGGGTACAGCAACGCGCGAAATGGCGCTTATACGGCAGAAACGCGTTCAAGTCATCTTATTGGCGCGAGTGTGGTTGCTGTTCTAGTAGTTGGAATGGGGGGATACTTCTTTGTGGCGCGTCCGTATTTGGCGAACGCATCCGCGCACCAAGGATGGGAGCTTCTTCGCACAGGTGGCGGGGATGACGCCGCGATTGCGCAATTTGAAAAAAGTATTTCGTACGGTACTCCCTATTCGGTGGATGCGCGGCGGTTTATGGCCGAGTATGTTTTTGAGTTTCTAAAACAAGGCGGAAAGCGTCCCCCCGAGTCGTTACGATTGCTTATGAACTATGCGATAGAAAAGATGACAGAGAACATGGCGGCAGAACCGGAGAATGTAAAGTGGGTTATGTATCGCGGAGAGCTTTACAGCTTACTGGCGCAGAAATTTGATGTTGCATTTATAAAGGACGTGGAAGTAGATTTTTTACGCGCGCGCGACATGTCTCCCGGCAGGCCGCAAATATATCTGGAACTTGCCCAAGCGCGCAAGATGCAGGGAGATAGCGATAAAGCTTGGGAGTATATTGATTATATTATACGCACCGTGCCAAATTTTTCCTTTGGCCATTTGAACGCGTTGATTCTTGCGATTGAAACTGGGAATACCATTCGCGAGGCCGAAGAATATAAATGGCTGAGCGAAAAAGGAGAATTGCGCAGTGAGGCAATCCGCGATGCTTATGCCAAGACGCAACGTTACAAAGACGCGGTCAAAATTCAGGAGCAGATTATTTACTTTATGGACGAGGAACAGGAGGCCTATCCTGCAACATACCGCGCGGTATTTTATGCGCACCTTGCCGCGTTGTATCAATACGCAGGCGATATCGAACACGCGCGTCTGGCAGCTTATAAAGTTTTGGAGCTGGATCAAAGCAAGAAAAACGAGGTGGACGCATTTTTACGCTCATTGCCGTAGAGGGTATGGTGGCAAGAGGCAAACATTTACAAACTTTCATATTTGTTGTAGCGTTGTAAGATTATGGAACGTGTTCCCATTGGCATTATGGGGGTTGGTATGGTAGGCGGTCAGTTGATGCGCTATTTTATTGAGGATCAAAAATACCAACGCAGAAAGGATATTTTTTTGTTTGATGTAGACCCTCAAAAAGGATATGCCGATGCCATCAATGCCGCCTCTATTGTTTTTATGTGCGTACCAACACCTCGTCACCCTGATACGGGCGCGTGCGATCTTTCGGTGTTGCGCGATGCAGTAGGGCGTTTGATGGAGCCGAAGGTTATTGTGTTGAAGTCAACCATTCCGCCGGGAACTACGGAACTTATGCAAAAGACGTTTCCACAACACAAGTTTTTGTTTAGCCCGGAGTTTTTGACGGAATCCCGCGCGTGGGAAGATATGATGCGCCCCGATCGGCAAATTGTGGGGCACACGTCTAGTTCCCAGGAACATGCGAGCATGGTGCTTGGGCTCTTGCCAAAGGCGTTTTTTTCTTCGCCGGGCACATTGGGCGCCTACACATTCACACGCCTGAATGCCACAGAAGCGGAATTAGGCAAATACGCGGGAAACACGTTTGGCGCGTTAAAAGTTACATACGCGAACCTGATTAGCGATCTTTGCGATTTATTGGAGGCGGAGTTCAAGAAAAATGGACAAGATATGTCGGTGGCATATGGTAATGTGCGCATGTTATTGGCCCATGATCACCGCATTGGAGACGCGTGGCTTGATGTAACGCATGGGGCGTATCGCGGGTTTGGCGGGTATTGTTTGCCTAAGGATGTAAGCGCGCTGATTGTTCGCGCAAAAGAACTTCTCGCATTGGTTGCGGCAGACCATCCCCGGCGCGCCCAATATGAAAAAGGGTTACGGCTTTTGGAAGTGATGTGGGATTATAACAAAGAATTGCTTCGTGTTCAGAATCTTACTGTTGAAGATGTGAGTGTGCATGATAAAGAATGGATACAAAAAAAGCTCGAGTCCGAGCATGGTAATAATTTCTCTAACGAAAAAACCATATGAAGAAAAAAATAGTTGTTACGGGTGGAGCGGGATTTATCGGTTCGCATCTGACCGATACGCTTATTGCGGATGGGTATGATGTTCATATTATCGACAATCTTTCAACAGGCAAAAAAGAACACATAAACCCGAAAGCTGTTTTTCACCAAGTGGATATTCGTAATTTTGAAACCATTGCGCCGCTGTTCAAAAATGCCGCGTATGTATTTCATACGGCGGCAAACGCGCGCATTCAGCCATCCATCATTGATCCGCGGTCTACAAACGAAAGCAATATTGTAGGCACACTCAATGTATTGGTGGCGGCGCGGGACGCGAAGGTAAAGAAGTTCATATACTCGGCTTCGTCGTCGGCATATGGCACTCAAAAGATAATGCCTTTAGACGAAAATATGGTTCCCAATCCGCAGAGTCCTTACGCGCTACAGAAACTGGTTGGCGAAATGTATTGTAAAAATTTCACGGCATTATACGGTTTACCGACAGTTTCTTTGCGATACTTCAATGTATATGGTCCGCGCCAAGCCACGGAAGGGGCATATACAACCGTAGTTGGTATTTTTCTGCGGGAACGTATAGCCGGGAAACCTATGCCGGTTGTAAAAGACGGCCGTGTTAAACGAAGAGATTTTACGTATGTTTCGGATATTGTTGCGGGGAATATTCTTGCCATGAAGAGCGCTAAAGTTGGGAAGGGCGAAGTAATAAATTTAGGTACGCACACAAACCACTCTGTTGTAGAAGTGGCGAAATGTGTTGGCGGGCCATATGTATTTATTCCCCAGCGGCTGGGCGAGGCAAAAGAAACGTTAGCAAATAATTCAAAGGCACGTCGCCTGTTAGGATGGAAGCCAAGAGTGGTGTTTGAAGATGGCGTCGCTACTTTGAAAGAACTGCACAAGCTTTCATGAATGTGCTTGACTTTGTGTAGATAACTTGCTACACTGTGAACATTGGGTTAATAAAACACTGATCTGCATCGCACACAATCCCGGTTCCACCGGGATTTTGTGTCAGAACTTCTTATGGTACAATGTCTATGGGATCGGTGGCAGTACCCATACTTTGATGTAGATTGGGGTTTTACTCTACCGATTCCAATCAAAGAAACTCGCTTTATGGCGGGTTTTTTTGTTAGCATGAAAAGACGCGAAGATAATGAATATACAAGAACATATAGCGCTCATGTC
>Ga0209542_10001280_pt1 | contig 59367 bp, 79 predicted proteins | sample RifCSPhighO2_01_FD_184028 | JGI IMG/M metagenome (GOLD analysis project Ga0209542, IMG submission 184028) | Soil microbial communities from Rifle, Colorado - Rifle CSP2_plank highO2_0.1 (SPAdes) (version 2) | ecosystem: Environmental > Terrestrial > Deep subsurface > Rock core/Sediment ...
TCAACAGTCAAATGAACATGTTCATGCAAAACTTTCAAAATAATCAATTCAATCTTGTATCTTTTACATGCCTCTTCAATTGATACCCTGCAAAATATTTTTGACTTATCTTGCTTCATCATTTGATGCCTATATTTAGTCGTTATCTGAATTGATTTCAGATTATTTCCGACGGAACTTCCGTAGGATTTGTACGCGTTTATTTTTATTTTTTCAGAGCTTCCGCTCAAAGTTATTTGTGTTTCCATTTTTTCTCCGCGCGGCAGCGCGGTGCGCGCGCCGCAAAGTTTATTTAGAATGAGCTAGTTCTCTCTATGATTACTGATTTCAATGGGGCTAGCTGTCTAGCTCCCTTTGGATAATTTTTCTAGAAATAAATATTTATTGATGGTAAACGCAATTCATCCGTCACCTTAAAAGGTGCGGATTTCCTGCGTAGCATTTAAAATGTATTAACACTACTTAAACTAAATTGGTTGTTTATAACTACAGATTTTAACACTACAAGGTTTATTTATTACTACAACCCTATATGCAAGAAGTTTTTAGTAAAGATTAAAAGTTTTAGCATGAATAATTTAGGTACTACAAGGATATATTGAAACATATTAACACTACCGAAAATTATTTAAATGTCCAAATGATTTAAATTGTTATGGAATGGGAAACAATTAAAAATTTAGAGAAATCGCTTCAAGATAAATTACTGTCTATTCCAGGATTTCCTCGAACTATCTCTCGTCACCGAAAACCGGCCCTAGGGGAGCTGGATCAACTATATTCCAAGTACCCGGAGTTATTACAAGAACGTGTCACGGGTCGGTATTACCATTCTAAAGAGGAAATTTAACAGGGTTCGTATAATGTATCTTGTGCGAATCTTTTCTGTGTGAATGATGATTTATACAGAATTTGGATTTCCTGGAACTTGTTTTAACCTTTCCCGTAGTTGATTAAAATGATTAAGATACTCCATAGGTCTTCCTTCGGGTTTTGCCAAATATGTTTTATCGATAAGATCTGCTATTTCCCTTGCACTTGCATGTCTTCTTGTTTTAATCTCACGGCCGAGATAATCAACAGCAGTATTATGTAATTTTTCCATGCGGCTCTTTCCTTCTAATAAAGGAGTAATTTCATGGTCTCTCACTTCACTTGGAGAATGTCCAACTATACTCCTGATTGAAATTATTGGAATGAGCATATGAGAATTAGAATCATAATTAGAATCAAGATCTTCAGGAAGCGGAGGACTAAAGGAATAAATTCGGGAAATATGTCGATTATTGTCTAGATCGATAGCAGTTAGATAAGGAATATCTTGACCATGATCATAGAGTTCTATTCCCTCTAACCTTAAGGAAAAATTAAAGTCCATTGTTATGAAATTCTTTGGTGATTTAGTGTTATACTTTAATAGCTACTAAGTTTAAAAATATTTATATTATAATAGATTTCTTCATGCTAAAAGTTTTTAGCGATGCTTAAAACTTAAAACCTTATTTCTGTCAATTAATTTTCCAGTGTGTGAATATTGCAGCAATTATCTCTTCTATAGTTGCTTCTTCATCCTCTAAAATTTTACCAAGCATTTCGATCCTTGTTCTATCCTTCGGAGTCCACCCATAATATTCGTTAAGGTAACAAATTTCTATATTAGCTGTATGAGGAATTGTTTTTTCAGTTCCATTAGACCCATTTACGCGGTAAACCATTACTCGTTTTCCATTCGATTCGAAGAGAGTATTTCCCACAAAGTATCTTCCTTAATCCCTCCTTCTAAAATGTAATCTAATACTGTTTTGGACATATTTTTTAACAGAGGTTAAAGTTTTTATTAATTTATGTAATTAGATATAAACAGCAAAAACCGAGATTGTAGTGCTAAATTAAATTGTTTTTAATAATGTAAGGCTATATAAATATTATAAAAAATAGAAATAAAAATAATTAATGCCTATGTTGACAAGGACACCATCGTTTGAGAAGGATTGCTGCTGCTGCAATAATGATTGTCCATTTAGCCCATATGGTAGCATACCAGCCAGGAACTAATGCGACCACCAAGATTGCTAATGGTAGAATCCATTTCAGAGTTCCACAAACTCCACACTCGCAAACATGTCCCTTTTCCACTGATTTGGACATTGATTTTTTGGCCATAGTTTTACCTCTTTTTATCAATTAACTTATCAAGCCTAGAGAGTTATTTAAACTTTTTTATTATTTATTAAAAAATGGCTTGTTTTGCACAAATAACTTAATTATCTGGTAACAAACGCCTGTTTTATCGATGATAAGTAAAATAAAATAAGCTTGGCTATTTAAACATCCAAACAGTCCAGTGTATTGATTGTTCGCTGTTTATAATGTTTAGACTCATCTAAACACTGTGTATACAATTGGATCTAGCTATAATTATCGTCGATATTTTTTAATTTTATTTTATTAATAAAAACATTTATAAATCTGTTAATAATTTAATTAGTATGTTTGGATTATTTAGAAAAAAAGAGGACAAAACAGAGATAAACACTCTTAAACATGCTGTTCAAACATGTTTCAACAACGTTAAGCAAGATATAAACAACCTAACTCAATGGATTAAACACCTTGATGCTCAAGATGTGCAAGTAAAAAATGATATTGTTGATGTCAGCGAAGAAATTTCTAGTATTAAAGGTGAGCTTGAGAACCTTAAAAATATGATTGCTATACTTGGAAATAAACAGTCATTCAAACAACGCAAAACAATGTTTAATGAACAAACAGTCAATTACCCAGTTTTAGACAGTGTTCAAACAGATGTTCAAACAGCTATTTTGGATAATTTAACCGCTAATGAAAGAGCTATTATATTTATGTTACTAAATTCTGATATGAAATTGAGTTATGAAGATCTTGCTGCAATGCTAGGAAAGAATAAATCAACAATCAGAGGACAGGTTAACAGTATAAAACAGAAAAGTGAAGGGTTGATTGAAGAGAGTATGGGGGAGAATAATAAAAAAAGAGTGTATATTCCTGAGAAAATAAAGGGAATATTGCTAAAAAGTCGAAAAGTGAGAGATAAATCTAAAAAAAAAGAGAAGGAATATGAAAATTAGGAGTATAAGTGTAGCAAAAACTGAAAAAGGGAGGGTTTACTCGATTAATTATAATGTTGGATATGAGTAAAAAGTGAGTAAAAAAGGAGAGAATTCAGTAATGAGATAATTTAGTGGCCGAATATGTCCAAAGAGAGAATTAATTTTAAAATGGCTATAACTGCCAAATTTTTGGTTTTTAGACATTTAAGACCCCAAAAATTCAACGCAGAAAATATTTGGTTAATATGTCAATAATAACTTAATTTTAATTATTCGTTACAACGAATATCTATATTTCCCTTAATTTTATAATTGTTGCTAAAGAGGCAATTTGTTTTAATTCTGGGGAGATTTTAATTAATATTTTCTTATTATTTAACTTCTCTTTTTTTAGAGGTATTCCTTTGGTTACGATCTTTTGAACATAATCTCTCACTGAACTTTCGCTTAATCTTAAATGCTTAGATAGTATAGAATAGGTGACTTCTTGGATTTGTTCCTCTAATTGATATATCGTCGAGAAAACGGTCATTTCTTGATGAGTTAGATGTTTGAATTTCAACCTGATCTCTTTCTTCAATGTGTCTAAGGACCCTAAGATTTCTGTGGCTTCCTTGAGGTTATTTTCAATAGATCTTGGAGGTTTATGGGCTAAAATATGTGTCGAATTGTCTGTCTGTTGGTTTGTCTGTCTGTCTGTTGGAACACCTTCATTTCCACTGGAAATGGGTAAATTCTGGGGTTTTAACCCCCTTATTTCCCATGGAACTGTTGGATTATGTGTCGGACTCACTGGATCTGTCTTAATTATCTGTCGGATTGTCGAAATTTCCCCTAAAATCCTATCATAGGAATGATTTACATTTCTTAGACTATCGAGAAGCGAATTTAGAGATATTTTCAAATTAAGGATTTCTTCATTGAGAAAATTAATATCTCCTTTAACTTTCTGAAATGCATTTTTTAAAGATTCTTCATCCATTCTACTTTACGATTTAGAAATTATATAAAGTTAGTTATTTTGGCGTGCATGATAGATCTCATATACTTTATTCGAGAGTCTCCATCGTATCCTTCTTGAAAATATATCTCCTTGAGTATTCTTTTTGATTGATGAAACTAATTCATTTTTTTCAAGTTCGAGCATTAACTTTTTTACAAATTCTTCATCCCTCGCTATTTCTTTTGCAATTTCCGCAGTAAATGGGTAATTAGGAAATGTAGAAAAAAGATAAGAAAGAATTTGTTCTGTGATTTTGTCTTTTTTTTCTTGACTGATTCTCATCGAAGTATATATCCTAAATTATTTTTAAAGGTTGGTATAGATAGTTTTATAAGACAATTTTGACTATCATGTAAAAGAGTTCTTAACCATATGAAAGAAGATTTAACTTACCCACGCGCAGTAGTACGAAAAGAGAAAGATGTAATTGGAATTCTTGATCCCCTCGTAAAGGAGTGGTTTTTTTCTAAATTTCCAAAATTTTCGGAAAGCCAACTTTATGGAGTGATGAACATCCATGAACGAAAGAATATTTTAATTTCAGCAGGAACAGGAAGCGGGAAAACACTGACTAGTTTTCTTAGTATTCTCAACTATTTAGTACAGTTGGCAAAAAAAAATGAATTAGAAGAGAAAATTTATTGTGTATACTCTTCTCCATTGAAGGCGTTGAACAATGATATTTATGTTAACCTCATAAGGCCTTTGGAAGAGATTTATGTATTAGCGGATAAAAAAAATATAACTTTGCAAAAAATTCGGGTAGGATTGAGAACAGGAGATACGACAGTTCAGGAAAAAGCAAAGATGTTGAAACATCCTCCTCACATATTTATTACCACTCCTGAAAGCCTCGCGATCTCACTTACCACAAAAAAATTTATTGAACTATTTTTTGGTGTAGAATTTATCATTATAGATGAAATTCATTCTTTAGGAAATAAACGAGGAGTATATTTGAGTATTAGCTTAGAACGTCTCGAAGAGATAAGCAAGATAACTCCGGTTCGTGTTGGACTTAGTGCTACTGTTGCTCCATTAGACGAGGTAGCAAATTTTTTAGTTGGAGTGGATCGTGAATGCTTGATTGCAGAAGTAGAAAATAAAAAAACTATTGATTTAAAGGTGTTGACAGGGGTGGAAGATCTTATTGAAACAAACTCTTACGATATAAAGTCTTCTTTATATCATATTATTGATGAGTTAGTTCAGAAACATCAGACTACAGTTATTTTTACTAATACTCGTGCTGCAACCGAACGTGTGGTTAATCATCTTAAAGAAATATTTCCTGAAAATTATTTAGAAAACATTGAAGTACACCATTCATCTTTAAGTAAAGATCATCGATTTAAAGTTGAAGAAAAGCTTCGTAACGGAGAACTGAAGGTAGTAGTTAGTTCGACTAGTTTGGAATTAGGAATCGATATTGGTTTTATTGATTTGGTTATTTTATTGGGAAGTCCGAAAAGTAGTGCAAGAGCTTTGCAGAGGATTGGGCGAGCGGGGCATAAGCTTCATGATATTTCAAAAGGAAGATTTATTGTACTGGATCGAGATGATCTTGTTGAAAGTACTATTCTAGTTAAAGAATGTGTAGAGCGCAAGATTGATAAGATTCATATTCCAAAAAATTGTCTTGATGTGTTAAGCCAGCAGATTTATGGAATGTGTATCCAAAAAACCTATAATATTGATGAAATGTTTCTATTAATCAAAAAAAGTTATTGCTACCAACATTTGAAAAAAGAGGAGTTTATGAGCACTATCTCATATTTATCTGGAGAATATGCATTAGAACATCGTAATGTATACGCAAAGATATGGTATGATAAAAAAACAAAACAATTGGGGAAAAAAGGAAAACTTGCCCGAGTTATTTATTTTACTAATATAGGAACTATACCTGAAGAAAGTTTTATTAGTGTTGTATCTGCTGATCAAAAAATAGGAGTAATAGATGAATCGTTTCTGGAAAAAATGAAACCTGGAGATGTTTTTGTCCTCGGAGGAAAGAAATATCAGTTTATGTATACGAGAGGCATGAAAGCTTATGTAAAAAGTGGTATCAAAAGAAATCCTACTATTCCCAGTTGGTTTTCAGAACAATTACCATTAAGTTTTGAATCTGCTTTAGAAATACAAAAATTTAGGAAACTAATTAATGAAAAATTTGAAAAAAAACAAACAAAAAAAGAGATAGTTAAGTTTATCGAGGAATATACTTATGTAGATGGAGTAGTTGCCGAGCAAATTTATCTATATTTTTATGAACAGTATCATTATTCTCAGATACCTCATTCAGAAAAAATTCTTATAGAGTTGTATAAGGGAGAAAAAAATTATGCTATTGTTCATTCTCTCTATGGTAGGAGGGTTAACGATACATTATCTAGAGTTTTGGGTTACTTAATGGGACAAATGGCGGGAAGAGATATAGAAATTGGTATAAGCGACAATGGGTTTTATTTTGCGGGAGAAAAGTTATTGTTAGAAGAGGCAATGGCAGTTTTGCAGCCTACGAATATCGCTGAAGCTCTCGAAGAAGCAATTGCAAAAACTGAGATATTGAAAAGAAGATTTAGGCATTGTGCTGCTCGTAGCTTGATGATATTAAGAACTTATAAAGGTAGAATAAAGACTGTTGGGAAACAGCAAATGAAAAGTCATTTTTTATTAAGCGCTATTAATAAAATAAGTAAAGACTTTCCGATATTAAAGGAAGCAAGGAGAGAGGTTTTGGAAGATGTAATGGATGTGCATAATGCCCAACGAGTATTGCAATCGATTAAAGATAAAAAGATTAAAATTCAGTACCATGCAACCAAATTACCGAGTCCATTTGCGTTAACATTAGTATTACAGGGGTATAGTGATTTAATGCGAATGGAAGATAAGATTGAGTTTATGAAGAGAATGCATAAAGAAATAATCCATGAAATCGAAAAAAACAAATAATATAAAAATCCAGTATCTCCATGATTGCATTCTTATTCAGAATCAAATACTGGTTATTGGAGATATTCATATTGGTTATGATGAACATTTTGATGGAAGGGCTATCTTTCCGGGAATGCAATTAGATGAAATTATTGATAAATTAAATGGAATTTTTAGTTATTTAAAATCTAGGGATATATTGATCAAAAAAATTATTCTTTTAGGAGATGTTAAACATGATTTTGGTCAGATCAGCGATATTGAATGGCGGGAAACATTGCAATTTTTAGATTTTTTGAAAAAAAATTCTGAAGAAGTGGTTGTTATTCGAGGGAATCACGATACTATTTTAGAGCCTATTCTTTATAAAAGAGATATCAAATTAAGAGATTTTTATAAACTTAAAATTAATGGAAAAAATATTTGTTTTCTCCACGGTAATAAACTGTTTAAACAATGTTTGGACAAACAGACAGCCTATCTTTTTTTTGGTCACTTACATCCCGCAATTGTTTTAGAAGATCCATATAAAAGTGAAAAATTTAAATGTTTTTTAGAGGGGACTTGGAAAAATAAACAGGTGTTTGTTTTACCCAGTTTTAGCTCGTGGAGTTATGGTTATGAAATCACAGAACCTAACGATCGAAAATTTTTTGTCATTGATCATAAGACTCTATTAAGTTTCAATGTAATTTTATATGATTCTAGAGAACAGATACCTTATAATTTTGGAAAAGTAAAAAATTTTCGTTAACTCTTTTTTTTATCCATATTTATTCTAGGCATAGGTATATGATAGGGTAAAGACATTTCATCTTCTAAATACAAAGCTTTTACATTGCATTTGTTCATTATAAAATTAAATAAAGGGACTCTTATTTCAGTGGGGATTTTCTTATCTTTCCATGAATTTAGAAATTGTTTTAATTCGTCTTTTTCTGGTAATATAATAATACTTCCTTCAAATTCAATTTTAGCAAATTTATCAGAATATTCGATGACTAAATTAAATTGAATTTTGATAACTTCTTCGTCAGTTATTGAGATCTTTTCTTTAGAGATATCTTTTATATTTATATTTTGATTTATAGAAACATTAGCTTTTTGACTTTCTTCTTTTTCTACTAGTATTTTAGTCAAGTTAAAACCTATTATTTTCATTTGATAATTTATTGATTAAGGTTTTTAAATATTTATATCAAAAATTTCTATTTTACGTTGAGATTAGAACAGTGTATATTTCTATAATTTTAAATCGCACTATTAAGCATAAAGAAATTTGTAGATTATATTGATTTAACTTACATTAAATCTTCTTCAGAAATAACCACAAAATCGCCGATTGCAATTATAGAGTTATATGGAATAAGCACTTCGCCCTTATTTGAAAGCTCTAAATTAAGATGAGAACAATAAGAGGTTGCGTCACGAACAACGATATGAATTAATTCTCCTGTTCTTGTTTCAAAAGTAATATCTTTTACAACTCCCAATTTTTTCCCTTCTTTTGTAACCACTGATTTAGAAAGTATTTCACGATGAGGTCTTTTTTCTATTGTCATTCTTTCTTTAGAAAGCTTTTATTTATAAACTTTTTTATAGTCTACTTTTGGATTTTTAGTCTATTTACTTTTTAATATGACTATGATTTATTCTAAGAATTTAATGGGGTCTCTCTCCCTGTGGTTTCGTGTGGAAATGTTTATATAAGGAAGTAAGTTTTTTTGTTTTTAATTTTTATTTATAAATTTTTATATATTATATTATATATATTATATTATTATGATTAATTTGTTATTTAAAAAATAAAAAAAACGAAAAAATCTCTAATTAATACAAAAAAATCAAATAATCACATAATCAATAAAAAGTATAAACAATTAAAAAATTAATAATAAATCAATAAAAAAGAGTAATAAACAAAATAAACAATAAAAGGCAATAAAACAATATTAAAATAATAACGCAAATAAACAAATAACAAAAGATCAATAAATTCATCAAAAGTAAATAATACAACCCAAAAAATGAATAATAAAAAAAGAAAAAATCATAATACCGAAAAATGAATAATAAAAAAAGAAAAAATCATAATACCGAAAAATGAATAATAAAAAAGAAATCTCAACGGTAAAATCTGATTTTTCCATGAGAAATATAGGTGTCACTGGTTAGAGAATAGTCGAGTTTATAAAGTTTTGAAAATTTTAAGACTGGTTGAGGTGAAAAGAGGATGTCCAAATTAGATAATATTTTCGACTCGGTGAGTCAACGAAACTTATTCAAAAATAAACAGTTTTTACAATCTAATTATTCACCTAATACTATACCTCATCGTGATGAGCAAATTGAGGCTGTTGCGTCGATACTAGCGCCGGCATTATTAGGGCAGAAAACTAGTAATTTATTTATTTATGGAAAAACAGGAAGTGGGAAAACTCTTAGCGTATATCATGTTGCAAATGAACTCTCAAAACGTGCAGCTGAAAACAAGATTTTGCGAATTGAGTATATTAATTGTAAATTGAAAAAAGTTGCAGATACCGAATATAGAATATTAGCAGAACTGATTAAGAAATTGGGAGGTAGTGTTCCTTCAACCGGATTGCCTACTGATCAAGTATACTTAAAATTTTTAGATATTTTAGAGAATTCTGAGGGAAAATTATTAATTTTAATTTTGGATGAGATAGATCAAGCTGTAAAGAAAATTAATGATGAGTTTTTATATAACTTAACTAGATTAAATTCTGAATTGAATAAAAAACAGATTATCCTTGTAGGAATTAGTAATGATCTGCGTTTTTTAGATATGATTGATCAGCGTGTGCGCAGTTCACTTAGTGAGGAAGAAATTGTTTTTCCGCCGTATAATGCTCTGCAATTGCAAGATATTCTAAAAAAAAGAGCAGAAGATGCGTTTAAAGAAAATGTCGTTTCTGATGGAGTTATCGCTAAATGCGCGGCTTATGCTGCTCGTGAACATGGAGATGCTCGAAGAGCTTTAGATTTACTGCGTGTTGCTGGTGAACTTGCTGAAAGAAATGCTCATAGCAAGATCAAAATAGATCATATTGATCAGGCGAATGAAAAAATTGAACGAGATAAAATTTTAGATATAATAGAAACTGGAACTAAACAGTTTCAATTAGTGCTTTATTCTATTTTAGAACTACAATTAAAAGTAAAAGAGAAAGGAAGTGTATATACGGGAGATATTTTTGATTTTTATGAAAAGCTATGTAATAATTTAAAAGTAGACTGTTTAACTCATCGTCGGGTATCTGATATTATTGCAGAGTTAGATATGCTTGGTTTAATCAACACTCGAGTTATCAGTAAGGGCAGACATGGGCGGATGAGGGAGATAAAATTAGTTATACCCGAAACTATTCTTTCGAGATCGCGCGATATTTTAGTCGAAAGTTTGAATCTCTAGTACACTTTAGTTTAAATAATCGCTTGCCTGGAGGTTGATATGTCTCAAAATATACTGAAAATATTTGTGGAGAAAGGTTTTTTGCTAGACAAAGAAATTTTAGAATTTTTAAATGAATTAAGCGATGAAACGGTAGCTCATGAAATACTCAATAAAATTGCTATTATTTCTAAGAAAAAAATTATTACTCGAAGTTTAGTTAATGAAAATTTTGATAAGATTAAACCTTTATTGTTTACTTTAGATTCTGAAAAGAAAAAGTTAGTTGATAAATATTTTGTGAATGTAAGTATTTCAGTTGAGGTTAAAAAAGAGAGAACGATAGAAATAATTCCGGATAATGTTTCTATTAGAATATTATCTTCGCCGATTATTGCCTCAAAAAAATTAGAAGTTAAAGATTTTGTTAAGCATTTTAGAAGTAGATATAATGTTTTGAAAAAAATACTTCAAGAGAAAGCAGAACTTACAAATTTGATATCCATCGATAAAATTTCTGGAAACCGAGATTTTTCAATAATAGGAATGGTTTCAGGAAAACAAATAACAAAGAATAAGAATTTAATTTTAGAAGTTGAAGATTTGACAGGGAAAATTAAATTACTTATAAATCAAAATAAAGAGGAATTGTTTCAGAAAAGCAAGGAAATACTTTTAGATGATATAATTGGATTTAAATGTAATGGCACGCGCGATTTTTTGTTTGTTAATGATTTTTTTTATCCGGATTCTTTTATTAAAGATAAAAAAAGGACAATTAATGATGTTTATGCTTTGTTTATTTCTGATATTCATGTTGGGAGTAAAAATTTTCTCAGAGGACCATTTACTCGTTTTATTGATTGGTTGAACGAGCAGAATGAGGAACATCAAAGCCTTATCAAACAAATAAAATATATTTTTGTCGTTGGTGATACCGTCGATGGAGTTGGAGTATATCCGGGACAGGAAAAAGAATTAGAAATTAAAGATATTAAAAAACAATATGATATATTGGCCGAATTCTACAGAAAGATTCCTCCTCATATTCATATTATCCAATGTGCAGGACAGCATGATGCAGTGAGAGTTGCTGAACCTCAACCTCCTGTTGGCACTGATTTTGCAGAAGCATTACACACTCTTCCATCTATTCATCTTGTAAGTAATCCGAGTTTTATAGAAATTGAGAGGGGAAATTGTTTACAAAACGGGACTAAAATAGAAGATGGAATTAAAGTTTTGATGTATCATGGTGCGAGTATGCATGGTATCATCAATGAAATTGAAGAGCTTCGATTATCTAATGCTCACTCAACTCCCACAAAGGTTATCAAACATATGTTATTACGAAGACATTTAGCTCCTTCACACGGAGATACGACTTACATTCCTGATATGAATGAGGATCCGTTATTGATTAAGGAAGTTCCCGATATTATTACGACTGGCGATTTGCATAGAACAGATATTGATACTTACAACAACATTCTTATTGTTTCTAATTCGTGTTGGCAGTCTATGACTGCTTTCGAGGAAAAAGTTGGAAATAAGCCAGATCCATGCAAGGTACCTATTCTTAATCTTAAAACTCGCGCTTTGAAAATATTAGATTTTAGCGATGAGGTGGAACATAGATAAACATATTATTGCTGTTACCGGCATTATCATAAAAGATGGAAAGTATTTGATTACTCAACGAAGTTTAGATAAAAAAGCGTTTCCGGGAAAATGGACTGTGCCGGGAGGGAGATTAGAAGTTAATGATTATATCAACGAAAAAAAAGATACGCATAATCATTGGTATAATGTTATAGAAAAAGTATTACAGAGAGAAGTTAGTGAGGAAACAGGATTATCCATAAAAAATATTAGGTATTTAACTAGTATTACTTTTTTGAGAGGAGATGAACCTACTTTTATAATTAGTATGTATGTGGATTATAATGGTGGAGAAATTGTTCTTAATAATGAAAGTATCAATTATGCATGGGTAAGTTTAGAAGAATCGAAAAATTATGATTTGATTGACGGCATTTATGAGGAATTTGAACTGCTTGATAAAATTCTAAAAGGAAAGACGGCTACTTGGGAAAAAAATGGAGGAACTTTATGACTGGATTAAGCGCTGAGACTGAAATATATTTTGAATCTTTACATAAAGAGATTCAACGAAATTATGTGATTGCGGAAACTGCTCGTAGCAAAGGATTTGATCCTGTCGATAAAGTGGAAGTTCCTTTGGCTTTAAGCATGGCAGCAAAAGTCGTTAGACTTATTTCAACTAAATATCCTCAGCTTGATAGAGATGATATTATTGATAGAATTTTAGAATTAGAAAAGCAATATGGAAGTTTGGATAATTCGGTCAGCTTTAAAATTGCAGAAGAAATTGCACAAGAAAAATATTGTAGATTTGAAACTCAATTAGAAGCAATTGACGCGGGAATTAGAGTAGGTTTTGCATACACTACTTTGGGTGTTGTGTCATCGCCTATCGAGGGATTTACAGAAATAAAGACTGGAAAAACTAAATTAGGTGAAAGTTATTTGAAGGGATTTTTTTCAGGACCTATTCGAAGTGCAGGAACTACTGCGAGTTGTGTTGTTTTAATGTTAATTGATTATTTGAGACAGTTGTTTGGATTCGCGAGATTTGATCCTAGTGAGGATGAATGTAGGAGAATGGTTACAGAGTTATATGATTATCATGAACGAGTTAATAATTTGCAATATTTACCGACGGAAGAAGAAGCGCTTTTTATCGCTAAGAATTTACCTTTTCAGGTTTGTGGTGATCCGACTGAAGATAAGGAAGTTTCTAATTACAAAGATTTACTGCGTGTTGAAACTAATTTTATTCGTGGAGGTGTTTGTTTAATATTGGGTGAGGGATTGGCACAAAAAGCCGCAAAGGGATTAAGAATTTTAAAAGGATTAAAAAAAAATGGATTTAAAATTCATGATTGGGATTGGTTAGAGGATTATGTAAAAATTCACGAAAAAAGAGAGAAGGATAAAAGTGATACCGGCCCCACTTACATTAAAGATTTGGTTGCTGGAAGGCCTGTCTTTGGACATCCTGGAAAAGGATTTCGATTTCGTTACGGGAGGAGTAGGGTGTCCGGTTTTTCTGCAGTGAGTTTGCATCCTGCAACAATGGGAATCACTAATGATTTTCTTGCTGTTGGCACTCAAATAAAAATTGAAAAACCTACCAAAGGAGGCATTGTTACTCCTTGTGATGAAATTGATGGCCCTATTGTGAAATTCAAAAATGGGAATGTAAAAAAAATTCTAAATTATGACGAAGCTAAGTTGGCTTATGATGAAATAGAGGAAATTATCTATTTAGGAGATATTTTATTTCCTTTAGGCGATGTAATGAATAGAAATTCGTTGTTAATTAAACCAGGTTATGTCGAGGAGTGGTGGAATTTAGAATTAGAAAAAGCTGGTGGCAAGGTTGAGGATTTTTATCAGGTTACTTTGGAAATGGCAATTTCTTTGAGTAAAACTTATTCTTTACCTCTCCATCCAAAATATATTTTTTATTGGACTCAAATATCTTATGACCAATTTTTAGGATTTATTGATTGGCTGCAACATGCCAGGATTCACGAAAAAAAATTATTATTTCCTTATAATTCTTCAGAACGAGAGCGATTTCATGTTGGGAAACGTGCACTGGAATTATTAGGTGTTGAACATATTGTTGGAATTGAGCATGTAATTGTTGAAGAAAAAATAACTCAGGCATTGCTTGTTAATTTGGGATTGGATATGTTTCATGATGGGGCGATACATCTAGATCATTCGTTTAAGAAACCTGAAGAAGCTGATACTGGTGAGGTATTGACGACGGTTAATTCATTAAGCGCTTTTATAATAAAAGATAAGGCTGGAGAGTTTATTGGAACTCGAATGGGAAGGCCGGAAAAGGCTAAGTTGAGAAAATTAACCGGTAGTCCTAATATATTATTTCCTGTCGGAGAAGAGGGAGGAAGAATGAGGAGTATTACTGAAGCTATGAAACAGGGAAGTATTCGAGGAGATTTTCCGTATTACTATTGCACTCCATGTTCGAAAGAGACTATTTACAGAATTTGTGAAAATTGTCATACCCGAACCGAAAAAAAATTTTATTGTAGGATGTGTGCTAAAGATATTGACGAAAATTGTGAGATTCATAATGTAAAAACTAATTGTAAAAATGTCCGAATTGATATAAATCATTACATGGAAAAAGCTCGAGAACAATTAGGGATGATGAAAGTTGAATTGCCGGTTTTAATTAAGGGAGTTAAGGGAACAAGCTCTGAGGATCACAACATTGAAAATTTGGTTAAAGGAATTTTACGAGCAAAATATGGATTATGTGTTAACAAAGATGGCACTATTCGTTATGATATGACTGAAATTCCTCTTTCGCATTTTAAACCTATCGAGATTGGTGTTTCTGTTGAGAAGTTATTAGAATTAGGATATGAAAAAGATTATAAGGGAAAAATTTTAGAACACGATGAGCAAATTCTTGAATTAAAACCTCATGATATCTTGTTGCCGTGTAATCCTTATTCTGGGGATGAAAAGGGAGATGAATTGTTTATTAATATGACTCAATTTATTGACGAATTGTTAGTAAAATTATATGGATTGCCAGCTTATTTTAATGTTAAAAAAAGAGAGGATTTGATTGGGCATTTAGGGGTTTGCATGGCGCCTCATAATTGTGCTGGAGTTATTTGTCGTATCATCGGGTTTTCTAAAGTTCAAGGATTGATGGCAAGTCCGTATATGCATGCTGCGATGAGGCGAGATTGTGATGGAGACGAGGCTGCAATCATGTTATTGTTAGATGTATTGTTAAATTTTTCCCGGAAATTTTTACCTTCGCATAGAGGAGGAACACAGGACGCTCCATTAGTTCTTAATGGAAAAATTTATGCTCAAGAGGTAGATGACCAGATTTTGGATTTTGAATTAGTTAATTCTTATCCGTTGGATTTATACGAAAAGGCAGAGAAAAAAATTCATTCTAATGAGGTTCTGATTGAGACGGTGAAAAAAAGATTACATTTGGGTGAGGATCCATATGTGAACACTGGTTTTACTCATCATTCCAATAATTTTAATCTTGGTGCGATATGCAGTTCTTATAAAACGTTGCCGACGATGAAAGATAAAGTTAAAGAACAGATGAGATTATGCGTTAAACTGCGAAGTGTCGATCAAGGAGATGTTGCTCGTTTAATTATTGATAGGCATTTTATGCGTGATTTGAAAGGTAACCTGCGTAAATTTTCACAACAAAACTTCAGATGTTCTAGTTGTAATGCAAGTTATAGACGAACTCCGTTAAGTGGTAAATGTGAAAAATGTCCTGGAAAAATAATTTTTACTATTTCCTATGGCAGTATTGTAAAATATATTGAGACTGCAATGGAATTAATCACCAATTATGATGTGCCCAGTTATATTATTCAAGATTTGGAACTGACTAAAAAATATATTGAGAGTATTTTCGGAAGAGAAACTGAAAAGCAAGAATCAATTGAAAAATGGTTTTGAATTTAAATTATTTTTACTAAAATCTGATAATTCTTATAGGTGATTGAGGCGTTTTAGCACCAAAAAGGCTTATAATTTAGCGAAACTACGACGATAGTAATGAAAAAAGTGTTGTCAGACATGTATTTTCTTGGTAGAAAATGCATATTTTGTGATAAATATGGATTGTACAAACTGAAAAATAAGAAAGTAAAATGTAAACATTGCAAGAAATATTATTCTCTAAATAAATTACAAAGAGACATGCAGATTATTTATTATTTTTATTTAGAAATATCTGCAAGAAAAGCTGCTCATGAAATAAATCTTGATTATAGCGTTGTTCACAGAAAATTTATGCAATTCAGAAAACTTATTGGAGAGCACTGCAATAATGAAGTAAAGAAATTAAATGGAGAATTAGAAATAGATGAAAGTTATTTTGGCGGAAAAAGAAAAGGAATGCGAGGAAGAGGAGCAAAAAATAAAACGATTGTATTTGGAATCCTCGAGAGAAAAGGACAGATTTATACCAAAATTGTTGAAAATGTTTCTGCAGAAACATTGATGCAGGAAATACAAAATAAAACAAAGAAATGGTCAGTGTTTTACACTGATGGATGGAGAAGTTATGCAAGTCTGGAGCAATATGGAAAGCATAATATTATTGATCACGATAAAGAATTAGTTGACGTTAATCACAATCATACAAATTGGATAGAGGGTTTCTGGAGCTTTGCCAAAGAACGATTTCACAAGTATCATGGAATAAGTAAAACAAACTATCCATTATACATTAAAGAAATGGAATTCAGATTTAATAATCGAAATAATAATGTTTATAATTTATTAAGAAATATTTGTATAAGGAGGGTAGTTTAGTGCCGAATTGCACTAATCACCTAGAATATAGCTTCTCGCGGGGAGCTTCCTCGGGAGATTTATTCAGATACACCTGATCAACATCGCTATTTACAAAAAAGCAATATATTTCATAAAAAAGATGGTTCACTGATTCAAAGTTTGCGTGCCGTTACGATGACTCGTGTTTTATTTTCTAACAATTTAACTCAGAAAAAAGTAGAACTTTTATCTGAAGAAGAATCCAAGAATTTAAACAATTGTATGGTACGAGTCCTTATTTACTTATTTGTTCTATCATTGCTGAAGAATTAGTGAGAATGAGCAGAGAATTGGAGGAATTAATTAAATTACCTCATTAAATTATTTTTCAGTAATTCTGATTAAGAAGGTTCTTCTCTGGAAAAGTACGCGCTTTTTTATCTAAATATTTTTAAATGTGATTTTATTATCTCTTTTATGAAAAAATCAAGGGGAAAACTACAGACTGACGAAGAATCGATTCATGACTTTTATATGAAGACTCTTTCTTCTGATTTAGAACGTGTGCTTCATTGGACCGCTATCCTAAAACATGTTCGTAATAGAGTGAATAATCCTTTCAATTCTACCTGTGATCCTATTCATCTAGTGGATGCGGATGAGATTATCCTACGAAATAGTTTTTTTTGTTTTGCTACAAGTCTAAAAAAATATTTGATGAATGGAAAAAGAAACGAAGATGGAGAAATTAATCATTACCGTCTTGTGCGCATTCTAGATGATAAAAGATTCGATAAAAGATTTTCTGCAGAGTATGGAGATTTACGGGGTATGTTAGATGAACATCCTGAATATTTTAATGTTGATGGATTTGTTGCAGAAGAGTCGTTATATTCTAAAGAACTTTTTGTTCCTGTCGTCTATATACGGGAAAATTTGCTGATTGATTTGCCACGATTTTCTCATGTTAAAAAACATGAAGATTCTCATGCGTTTAGTAAGGGATGGAAAAAACCAGAAGAACTGGTGGGTTATTCAACGAGTGATGATGGGGAGGGAGAACTTTTGGTAAGGCATGAACTTGATGAATTTATTGCAAACCTTGAAGTAGGAGAAGAATTGCAACAACCTCATGCACTAACTGCTTATACATGCGGAGAGAGAAGAGCATTTAATTGTTATAAAAGATTATCAGAAATTAATAAAGAAGCTGTCCACAAAGCACGAGAGAAAATTTCTCCTTCCAATCACACAGACCTTGCATATATGTTACGTGTATTACCTGCTCAAAAAATGGGAGTTTTACTGCATTACGTTGTTGATTTGTATAATGAGCAGGGGCTTCCGTCAATAGAATTTATTGATAAATAATATTACTGCCTATGAAAGAACCTGATATCCCTGTTGGACTAGTTTTTAGTGTGAATGATACTGTAGAAAAAAGAGTCTGTTATAATATTATTCTCGATACCACAACTATCAAAAATAGGGCTACTGGTGAAGATAGACTTATTTTTTTAGCAGATATTTTATATTTAAATAAAAGAGGGAAATTGAAGCTATACCAAACCGCTGCTCAATATGATTCATCGATATTTTTTGATTTATTCAGGAACAAAACTTTATTTTTATTACATCCTACTCAATTCGACGCTTTCAAGCAGTTTTATACTATCAGTGATATTAGTCCAAGTACGTTGCGTTTGAACTACCCTAAAACTGAGAAGCTTATACGCTCAACACATGGACTTGAGAGAATAGTTTCTTCTTCAACTCAATAACGTATTTAAACCGTTATTTCTTACAAAACTAAGGGTCTGTAGTTTAATGGATAGAATAACTGGTTTCGGCCCAGTTGATCGGGGTTCGATTCAGAAAAATTTTGATTAGACGCCTTAAAAATAATCCCTAATCAGGATTTTGAGTAGCAGGCTCATTGAACATGTTTAGTCCTATTATAACAATTGAATCACTAATAAAAACAGCAAGTCTTGAACATATAGATATTTCTCGAGATTACCGGAGTAAAATAAGTAATCGATGTTATCAGATACAATCTGAACTTATACGACAAACAAGAGGTTTACACTTTGAATATAATCTTTCTTCATTTCATCTTGCAGGAGAAACCCAGGCTTGTCTTGATACACTGAAAAAAGCAAAGGAAGCCTTACACCAACACCCTTTTCGGTATGTTATTGATGGGAGAATTGCGTCTATTGTTCAGAGTGCCTTATCCAGGAAAGAAAAAGTTCCTCCAGAGTTTATGGACGATTATGCTTATTTTGAATTTCTTCCTTGGAATAATCCTCATCTTAATTATTATTCTGTTAACGATCTACTGAGAAATCATTCTTTTGAGGCTATTCCGCTTGAATATAGGGATCGTTAATCTTAAAAACTTCTTTTATTGTAGTACTGCATGAATAAAGAGAAAAATTTGGAGGATGTTTTGTAATGTTAGAAATGTATAAAAATAATCGAATTAGGAGAATAATATGAAAAATAACATTTATGTTATGGCGGTCATGTTCTTGTTTTTAGAGATTATTAGTTTAACTTCTGTTTTGGCCTTAAGCGCGACAGTAAGTGTGCCACAGAAATATCAAGGGGTTCATGCCGGTGAGCAGATATTTTTTGAGACGGAAATTAAATGGCCAGAAAACACTATGAGAAAGGATCTGAGAATAGAATACTTTGTAAGAGATAATGAAGAAATGAAGTTGCTTATCTGAAAGTTCTGAAGGCTATTGAAGCTCAGGCTTCTTTTATTGATTCTATTGTTCTTCCTGAAGGGTTGGATTCCGGAGTTTATAGGATTTATGTTAAAATTGGAGATTATAAGGAATTAGATGAAGAAATTGGAGCGAGTTTCATTGTTACTGGAAAAAAAGAAGATTTGTTCAAAACATATCATGAGACTTTTGAATTAAGATAAGAATTACATAAATTAATGAAAAAAGTAATTTATGAAACTGAAATGCGTGAGTAAGATGATGATTATTGTGAAGCTTTACGCTTATACATTGGTGATGGAGAACTTATTTTTGATTCTTATTATCAGTAGTTAACTTATATTGAACAAGAAATAACGAGCGTGTCTAATAATTTAGCTCGAGGATAATTATTAGACACGCTCGTTGATTGGGTGAGTTTATAAATTTCTTTTTCTTATCTTATTAATGGATAAATCTACTGAAAAAAGAATTGAAGAAAGGATTGGTAAGGAACTGAGTAAAGAAATTAAGGAGGAAGTTGATCAGGAAGTGCGACGAGAAGTAAAAAAAGAAGTTACTCGAAAATTGTCTTTAGAACTTCAAAAATTGCACCCGAAAAAAATTTATGAGGGGACTGTATCTAAAACAAAAAGAGTCAGAGATGAATTTAAGAATCAGATGGCTATTGCAATTACTGCTGCATTTGCTTTTTTGATTGCTCTTTCCTGGAGAACCCCTATAGAGCAGCTTGTTAATAAATTAATAGAACAGCTAGGATTAGTTGGAAAGGAAATTTTTATTTAATTCATTTCTGCGATTGTTATTACGTTAATTGCGGTTCTTGTTCTATTGCTTATTAGTCATGGAAAAGCAAAAATCCCTAGATATAAAAAAATATGGTGGGAATAAGAAGACAGCCCATTAAGTGAATTCTTTTTACTTCTGAAGATATAGTGAAAATACCTAAAGCTGTAGCTGTTACCAAAATAATTAATCCTATTATCGAACCTCTTATAGAAAAATCTGAAAAAAATAAAACTAAAACAAATAAAAATAGTAGGGTAACTTTCGAAAGTATTTCATATGGGACTTTGTAAATATATTTTGCTGCTAACTTTGAAAATAAAATAGCTATTACAAAACTGATCATTCCTGCTAAGACAATTGTTAATAATATTAGGTATAAATGTGTTCGAGAAAATTCGGGTAGTAATTGGGATACTGCTACTGCAGCACCTGTTCGCATTTTTCCAATTGAATAGAGAGTGATGAAAGATAAGCCCATTACGATAACATTAATGGCACCTAATAAAAACAAAAATTGTCGTTGATCGTCTATTTTCATTAATTGTTTTCCTATTAGTGCTGCTTGTGATGTGCCTAGACCTGGAAGAAAAGCAGTGAATGGAGATGCAATGACCGCCGCACTCATTGTTCTTCTTATCATTCTTAGGGATAATCTAATTTTGTGTAAGGGAATTATTTTTTGTTCGGGAATTTTTGTTTTCTGATGTAGGCTTATAATTAAGCTGCTTGCTCCAAAAAGGCCGGTAAATAAAGGCAATAAAGGTTCTTTCACATTTAAGTTTAGTGTAGCAATTCCTAAAAATCCTGCTAAAATAAATATAAAAAAAGCGAGCAGTCTTTTTTCTTTTTCTTCTGAAAAAATTAATATTAATGAAATCAAAATGAGAATTGGAGCCATTATATTTTGTAGTAACGGATATATTTTTGGAAGCACGTAAATGAAAATGGGAGTGTAAAAAATTACGACGAATAAACCCATTATGCTTCCGTATAACGTGTATACAATAGCCGCGTAACCTTTTCCCTGCAGCAATAATTGATGGCCTGGAAGAATGGATAAAAAGGAATTTTCGTCGGGAGCTCCAAGAAACACACTCGGGATAAAATCCATAAATGTATGGGCTATCGCCATTGATACAATAAAAATTACTAGAAAGAACGGATTGATTTCTGAGAATGATGAATAAAAACTTAATAGAATAACCGAGATTAGATTAATATGGATGCCCGGGGATAGTCCGGTGAAAATTCCCACTCCTATTCCAAGAATAATTGCAATGATAAATTCTAACATATATTCTCAATTATAAAAAAAATAAAAATGTTTGTTATCTTTATTAAAAGTAAAAATTTATAAATGCTTAAGGCTTGGGTTTTTTATGAGAGGTGCGAAAGTATTATTTGTTTTCTTAAGCTTGTTACTCCTGGGAGTAGTATTTGCTCAAAGCGATATCACTACTGAAAATAAAGAAGCAGCTGCTGAAAGTGAGACTGATTCTAGTATTGATGCTGAAGAAGATGGCGAGGTTTCAGAAAGTTCTGTTGAGAGAAATGTAGAAACGGAAATTGAATCTGAAAATGATTTGAGTGAAGAAGAAATTGATGAAGAATTAGGAGATGGAGGATTTAGTTCTGGAATTTTTCATAGTATTGATTTAGCTTTAGATAAATGGCTGCAAAGTGATTTAGAAAATAGGAAAGAGAGAGCCGCTGAAATTAGATCTTTAATTAAGGACGGGAAAATTGAAGAGGCTAAAAAATTATTAGAATTATATAATGAGCATGCGGAAAAAGTAGAGGAAGAGGTTTCGCCCGAAGAGAAAGAGGAAGCTGAAAAAAGTTCTGATGTTATCGATGAGGCATTTGAAAATTTAGAAGAAGACTTATCTGATGAAGATAAAGGAGTGTTTGAAGTGATTAGAGAGCGAGAGAAAAGAATCAAAAAAGCTGCACAGATTGCAGAGAAAATTTCGAGCTTGTGTGGTGAATTAGCTTTACTGGATCCTGAACGGTATGACGCTCTTTGTAATATTGACAATGAAAAAGCTCCTTCATGGAGAAAAAAACAGCATTTGGAATTATCAGAAGAGCAAAAGAAAGAGGCTCACGAATTTGCAAAAATTATGAAATCATGTTTTAGGACTAATGGAAGGGATTGTGATTGCGATGCTATTGCTTTTGTTCCGATGAAAGGAATGTGCATCAGTGTCAAACCGTTGGCTATTGCATGCAGCAGAGGAGATAAAGATGCTTGCGAGAATATGCAAAGTATTGAAATGCCTGAAATGCCTCCAAATTTAGAAGCAGTGATGAGCGAAATTGAAGAAGGTTTTCATGAAGATAGCTATTCTCAATTTCTTCCTCCTGAATGTGAAGCACAGGGATTAGATCCAAAGGAATGTATGGCATACATGTTTGAATTACATGCGCCTGAAGAATGTGAGGAAGCATTACGTAATGGGAAAATATCGACGACAAATATGCGTGAAGCTCGACATGCATGTGAAGCTTTGATGTTTGAAAGCAATGCCCCTCCTGAATGTATTAAACAAGGTATTACTAATCCTAGAGAATGCGCGAAGTTGTTCAAAAGTAATATTGGTAACGGCGGACCTGGAAAACGTTTAAACGCTGATAGATGTAAAGAATTACAAGATCCAAGTGAAAAAGCTGCATGTTTTGAAAAATTGTATGACGAGTTTAATACACATAAAGGAGAGTATGAGAGAGATTATAGCGAATACTATAAGCAAGATAATGAAAAGCGATGGCAGGAAACGATGAAAAAGCAAGAAGAATGTGCAAAATCGTGTGCGGAACAACAAATGGCATGGTCGTTTAGCAATGGTAATTGTCAATGCCGTGATGGATCTGGAGATTATCAAAAATATTATCAGGAAAGATCTCCTGAAGGTAAGGATCCTCGACAATATCAAGAGCAGTTCGCGAGAGAATGCGGATCTCGTGGAGGAAGATGGAATTGTGAAGGAGGTTCATGTACTTGCGATGCTCCTCCACAGCAAAGCCCTCCGTTTGATGGACAATCACATCCACCTTTTGATCCTTCACAACAATCACCTCTGCCTTATGATTCTTCACAAAAATCTCCCCCTCCTTCAGAACAAGGGAGTAGCGAAACTACGCCTACACCCGAATCAACAGAAACAACTGAAGCTGAATCCCCGGAAACTCAGGTTGCGTTTACAGGTTCTGTGATTTTAGAAAACAGATTTTTACGCTATTATTTTAGTTAGTTTGTCAACGGAAATCTGCAATCTTTTTTGATAGGAAGTTATTCTTCCTTCTATAATCACTTTATCTTCTTTTTTAACTGGAAGGTCATTTGTTGAAAGTAGATTTTCAATCTTTCCTGTTTCATCTTCTACAGTTATAACATAGAAACTATTTTTATCTGCATTATAATTTTTTATGTTTTTAACTTTTCCGGAAATTGTTATTTTTTTATTGATTTCATACGAAGATATCTCTCCGATATTTTTTTTCGGAGGAGGAGTAATAGCGGCAATAATAAGTAATATTGCTATGCCTCCTATTGACATCAATAACATTGACTTCACAAATAATTTTTTCACTCTTTTTTTATCACTTTTCTCTATAAAAACTTTTAGAGGGAAACATTTATTAAATAATTTTTTCTGGTTTCCCTATGAAAGGGTTGTCTATTCTCGAAAAATTAGATATAATCAAAAGGAACACTGCTGAAATTATTGGTGTGGATGCTTTGGAAAAACTTTTGCACGAAAAAAAAGTTCCTTCGGTGTATTTAGGAACGGCTATTACTGGCAAACCTCATATCGCCTATTTTCTTTGGGTTTTGAAATTGCATGATTTTTTGAGAGCGGGATTCAAGGTTAAGATTTTACTTGCAGATGTTCATGGAGCGTTAGATAACACTCCGTGGAATATTCTTGAGGAGAGATACAAATACTATGAGGCTGCAATAACTCAAATGCTTCAGGCAATTGAAAAAGGAAATAAAAATATAGAGATTGTAAGAGGCAGCAGTTTTCAATCACAAAAAGATTATATTTCTGATTTATTGAAAATGTCAACGTATGTATCGGTGCGTGACGCAAAAAAAGCCGCATCTGATGTCGTGAAGAATGTTGAAGGAGAACAGGCAAAACTTTCGGGTTTAATTTATCCTTTGATGCAAGCCTTAGATGAGGAATATTTGAAAGTAGATATACAATATGGGGGCGTTGATCAACGGAAAATTTTTGTTTTTGCCCGCGAGAATCTTCCAAAGTTAGGATATAAATCTCGTATAGAGGTAATGACTCCATTAATCCCTAGCTTAACAGAGGGAGGGAAAATGTCTGCAAGTAATCTTAGTTCGAAAATAGATTTAATTGATAGTGAAGAAGAAATTCGAAAAAAAGTTAATGCAAGCTATTGTATGGAAGGGAATCCTAACAATGGGATTATGGCATTTTTGAAATACGTTTTGATGGTTATTAAAGCAGATAATAATGAAACATTCATTGTTAAACGGTCCACGAAATTTGGGGGCGATGTTTCATATGATTCTTATACGAAAATAGAAGAAGACTTCGTTGCAAAAAAATTACATCCAATGGATTTAAAAAATGCATTTGCTGAGGAGATTATAAGTTTATTGGGAAGAATTGATAAGAACAAATTACAAAAGTTAGCGGAGAAGGCGTATCCTTAGTCATTCAGTAAAAAATTCGACGATATCTTTATCTTTTACTTCATGTTTTAATCCTACTTGTTGCCCGGGAAATTTTGATGAGGGTCCCCAAATTTTAGCGAACTTAACTTTTTTGGAATATCCATGTAAAATTTTTTCAGCAACATCTTTTAGCGTAGAATTACTTTGTAGAACAACTGGAATATCAAGATTTTCCCGCTTTCCTTGATGTTTAGTGTATACTCGAATAACATCAAATGAATTTAAAATCTTTTCTTTGAGTTCATCCAACCCTTCTTCGGTATAGGTGGAAATAATCGCAAAATTATATTTTTTTGTTCTTAGCGTTTCTCTAATTTTTCTTCTTGTTTCTTCATCATGCATATCTATTTTATTGAAAATTACAATTCTTTTTGCATGCGGATTTTTTATTGAATCAAAAATATATTTTATTTCATTAATTTTTTCAACTACAATAAGCAAGGTGTCGGCGTTATTCACCACTCCTCGATCGAAATAGTCGCTTCCAATAGGAGGCATATCTATAAGCTGAATATTACATCCTTGATAATGCAATGTTCCAATCAGAGGTTCTATAGTTGTATAGCCATAACTGGCAATTTTAGGTTGGGCATTTGTTAGCGATTTCAGTATGGATGATTTTCCTGCATTAGTTAACCCTACCAATACTGCTTGCATAACCTCTTTTTTTATTCCTTTTTTTCCACTGGATTTTTTCGCTTTTTTAGTCATCTCTTGACGTAATTTTTTGTATCTCGTTCTTAGATTTGCTCTCAAAGCTTCCGCGGATTTATGTTTTGGAACATATTTCAACATCTCTTTCAGTGCTTCTATCTTATCCTCATCATCTTTTGCTGCATAAAACTTTTTTTCTGCGTTCGCAAATTCAAATCCTGGATTGGTTGCCATAGCATATCTAATGGAATGGGTTTTAAAAATTTTCACATTCTTTTTATGGGAAATTATAAAAATCCTCTTTTATTATTGTAGCCATGGAATATAACTTTGGTAATTATAATTTTCCCAGAAACATCTCGATTAAAAAATTGATCTACTTCATTTTTATTATCGGGGCGAGGAGCAGTCTTTGATGAAACTCGGCATTCTTTTTAGCGGTGGCAAAGACAGCATGTATGCTTTATATTTGGCGAAAAAAGAAAAATATTCTGTGGAATGTTTGATCAGCATTTATTCGGATAATAAAGAAAGTTTTATGTTCCATACTCCTTCTATAAAAAATGTAGAACAACTCTCTCTTGCATTGGATTTGCCGCTGGTGTCGGTAACTACTTTGGGAGAAAAAGAAAAAGAGCTGGAAGATTTAGAGAAAGCTATTCGCATCGCCATTCAAAAATATAAGATTGAAGGCATTGTAACGGGCGCTGTTGAATCAGTGTATCAGGCTTCACGAATTCAAAAAATATGCTGCACACTCCAGATTGAATGTTTCAATCCGTTATGGCAAAAATCCGGCGAACAGATTTTGTGGGATTTAGTGAAAAATAAATTCAAGGTGATGATAACTGGAGTTTTTGCTTTTCCTTTAGACAAATCATGGTTGGGAAGAGTCATTGACGCATCGTTTATTTCTGATATGAAAAAACTACATGAACGCTATGGCATCAGCATGAATGGCGAAGGAGGAGAATATGAAAGTTTGGTAATTAGTTGTCCGTTGTTTAAACGGAAAGTGCGAGTAAAAAATTATGAAGATTTTGGTGAAAAAAATAGTTGGCGACGGGAAGTTAGCTTGGAGTGAAAATAATAAATGCTCAAGTAAAAGATGCAAGGGAAATTTCTCGCCTTAAGAAAGAGACTATCAAAAATATAAATCAGGAGTATAATGATAAACAAATTAAAACCTTTACGAAATTATTTTCTCTTAAAAATACACGGAGGCATATTAATGAAAGAAAAATGTTTTGCTTAGTTGATAAGGGAAATATAATAGGCACTGTTGACTTAAAAGAAGATAGAATTGGAGGACTGTTTGTTAAATTTAATCTCGTCGGAAAAGGTTATGGCAAGAAACTGATGAGTTATATTGAGAAGTTTGCAAAGAAAAAAAAATTAAAAAAAGTATGGCTTTATTCAACTCCTTATGCAGAAAAATTTTATAAGAAGCTAGGATATAAAGTTGTTGAGAGAGGAACATGGGTTTGTGACAATGTTAGATTTTCTGAAATAAAAATGGAAAAAAGATTATGAAAAAAATTTATGCTGAAGCGGGATATGGCAATAAAACTTTTTTATCAACTGAAATTGAAGAGGGAAAAAGAGAATATAGGATTCCTCGATTTATTATTCCCAAAAAAATTGAAAGCTTTTACATTAGGATTTGGATTTTTAAAAAGGTTTATGTTTTTTCAACTAAGAATGGGTTTGAAATTAATAAGAAAAGCAAAAATAAATTTAAAGTTATTTTCGGTATTGCAGGATATTAGCATGAAAAAAATTCTTATTATAAGTATTTGCAAAGAAAGACTTCATTATTATGAATTTGTGAAACCAATTGAAGATATTGTAAAGAAATCCGGGAAAAAATTTTTTACAAAACATTATACTAAGCTTAACTCTCTGGATGTAGAAAAAGCGGAGAGGATAATTATTTGTGGGACGAGCTTGAAGGACAATGATTTTATGAAACACCTGAAAAACTTTATGTGGATTAAAACAATCGATAAACCTGTTCTAGGTATTTGCGGAGGTATGGAAATAATTGGAATGGTTTATCAAGAGAAACTTAAGAATAATCTGGAAATTGGTTTTTATGAAGAGAAATTTACTAAAGAATTTCTGGGGATATATGGAATCCAGGAAGTTTATCATCTACATAACTATTACGTTAATTTTTTATCAAAGTATTTCTTTTTTTTTACCGAGGGAAAAATTGCACAAGCAGTCCGCCATAGAGAAAGAGAAATTTATGGCGTACTATTTCATCCTGAAGTACGACAGAAGAATCTGATTACGCAATTTTTGGAGAAAAAATAGGCTTTTGAACGTTGATTAACTAAAATTTTTAATTTTTAGACGTTTTAATTAGCATTGTTCATGGGACAAAGCTTTTATAGAAGGCAGCCTAACAAATATCATGAATCAAAATAATGAGATGAACGAAGGAGCTAAAGTTTCCTTACACTCGGAATCTTTTGCAACTAAGCCCGTATATGTTTTAATCGGAGTTTTGTGTGTTTTACTTATTATTAACCAATTTTTTATTATAGGCATTTCAGGTTCTTTTGTAAAGAAAATAGAAAAGGTCGATATCTCTCAAATTAAATCTACTGCACAAACTTTGGCTTCTGTGTTCCCATTATCTCAAATTAGCGATGAGCAAGATGCTATTGATATGTTAATTGCTCAAGGAACTCCGGATTATGGCGAATCTATGGGAGTTAGTTATGATGATCCTGTGGGTAGTTTGGAAAAATTAGCAGGAGCTTATCCTACGGTAAAAAAAGATGTTCAAACTAATAACCCAGAAGTATGGGACAGATATTTGAATTTAGCGACGAAACCTGTTGGAATAAGCTGTGAATACTGTTGTGGTATTGGACCTGTCGGGATTACTAATGATGGTGAATTGAGATGCGGCTGTTCTCATAATCCTGCAATTCAGACATTAACATTGTTGTTGATGAAAGATACAGATATGAGTGATGCAGAGGTTTTACAAGAAGCGATGAAGTGGAAAACTCTTTGGTTTCCTAGAGATATGGTTGGACTTGCATTAAAAACTGCTGGCGGAGATATTGAAACTGATTTGCCAGGGATGGTTGGAGGATGTTAAATGATAAAAAATAATATGAAAGGAGGATATTATCATGAATAAGAATTTGGTTATTGTCGGTATTTTAGTACTTTTAGTATTAATTGCTGCTGTTCAAACATTCCAAATGATGAGCATTAAGAATAATCTTAATGAGATAGGTTCTGGAAAAGTTGTTAAGAAGACCTCTTCTGGATCTTCATCAACTTCTGGACAAGCGAGTGTTCCGACTAATTTGCAAAATTTACCTGGAATGGTTGGTGGTTGCTAAATTTAATTGATATTTTAAGATGAACTTTGAAGAAGATAGATTTGTACATACATTTGAAAAAAAGTTAAGTAATAAGAAAACTTTTAATCAAGTTTTTTATGGATTGCTGATTGTTCTTGGAGTTTTATTATTGATAAATATTTATTTGGCAAGTGCAGGATACTCTGCGGTTAAACTGAAAGCTGCCGAGGTAAAAGAGGCAAACCGGCCTGCTGAGATATCTTTGATGATAATTGATTCTGGATGTAAAGATTGTTTTGATGTTGAGGCTTTAGTTACTCAAGTTAAAGATAAAAATGTTAAAATTTTAGATGAAAAGAGAGTAGAAAAAAATTCTGAGGAAGCAAAAACGTTGATTGAGGATTATAATATTAAGAAACTCCCTACCGTTATTGTTTCTGGCGAGTTGGATAAATTTAGTATGACTGGTTTTGAAACTGTTAACGATAAACAAGTATTCATGAATATTCTTGCTCCTTATGTTGAAAGCTCGACGGGGCAGACTAAAGGTCTGGTAAAACTAGTTCATGTCACTGACACTTCTTGTGTAGAATGTATTAGTATGGAACCTGTTATAGCAAGCCTTGGTGAAGCTGGTGTAAAAATTTCGGATATCAAAAAAGTTGATTATACTTCTCCTGAAGGTAAAAAATACATTAGCGATTATGGTTTAAAAGAAACTCCTGCACTATTGATTTCAAATGAAGTTACCTATTATAATGGTATGAAAGAAACTCTAGTTTCTTTGGGAAGCACAGAAGTGAAAGGATTTTTTAAATTGCATTCAACTTTACCTCCTTATCGAAAAACAGGAACGGGGCAAGTAGCGGGATTAGTTGATATGGCTTTATTGAAAGATAGTTCATGTCAATCTTGTTATGATGTTGAAGTCAACAAACAAATTATGGAGCGATTTGGTTTATTTATTAAAGATACCAAGACTTATGATGTTAATTCTGCTGAAGGGAAACAATTAATATCCAAATATAAAATTACGAAGGTTCCTATTTTGATATTGTCTCCTGACGCGAAAGAATACCCTACTTTATCTCGAGCTTGGCCTCAAGTTGGAACTACTGAATCAGATGGATGGTTTATCATGAGGAAACCAGAAGTTATAGGTTCGTATAAGGATTTGTCGACTAATCAGGAAATAAATCCCAATGAAAATATTGGCGAATAATGAAACCTCTTATTTTGCTTCCTATAGTGCTCCTAATTTTAGGAGGATTTACTTTCTTTTTTTTATTTGCTGATAGAGCAGTTTTCCATTCACCTGGAAATGAAACAATAAATCTGACTGGGGAAACTAAAGAATTTAATATAGAGGCATTTCAATTTGGTTTCGAACCGTCAATAATTGAGGTGAATCAAGGAGATGTTGTAAAGATCACAGCTTGGAGTCGAGATGTGGAACATGGATTAATGATTAGCGATTACGATATAAACTTGAAATTAAATAATGAACCTCAAACTATAGAATTTGTCGCAGATAAAAAGGGAACTTTTTCTTTTTATTGTCATGTGCCATGCGGAAAAGGACATGGAGCAATGCGGGGAACTTTTATTGTTAATTAATTATGAAACATTTTATATTTATTTTTAGTATTTTATTTTTATTGGGATCTGTGATGGCTCATGATGGAAAAAATCATACCGAGATTCCTCCAGGTTTACAAAGCGTTATTGATTACAATCAAAGTCAGGCTGAATTTTATTTTGCAAATCTCGGATTTCTTGTTGCTTTTCTCGTCGGTGTAATTGCTATATTAACTCCCTGCAGTATCGCGATATTACCTTCATTTTTTGCATATACTTTCAAAGAAAAAAAAGAATTGGTTAAGATGACTCTAATGTTTTTTTTGGGTTTTACCCCTGTTTTTATTTTGATGGGAATCGCAGCTGCATATTTTGGAAAGACTTTGGCTATTTTTCAGGATCAAAATACTTTAGTTATGGCTTCAGGATTTGTTTTATTAGCCTTTGGAGTGATGGCTTTGTTCGGAAAAGGATTTTCAGGTTTTACTTCATTTAGGAATAGGAAACCTGAAACCGATTCTTTAGGAGTATTTTTCCTCGGATTATTTTTTGCAGTCGGTTTCACTGCGTGCATGGGTCCCGCTCTTTTTGGGATGTTGTTAATTTCTGGCGTACTGAAAAATTATTATTATTCTGCATTTTTGATGTTTTTTTATTCTCTCGGCGTATTTGTTACTTTTTTCATAGTAGCTTTTTTCATGGATCGCTTTAACTTCTCAGAGAAAATAAATCGCTTAAACAAAAAAATTGGATTTCCAATTACTAATTTAATCTCTGGAACATTGTTGATCATGCTCGGATTTATTTTCATTTTATATCAAGGTACTGATGTATTAACTCACTTTGGTTTCGGTGATATTTCATATAGGATTTATCGAATGCAAGAAAAACTAATAAGTTGGAAATATTCTTCAATTACTGGGGGAATACTTTTATTAGCTTTTATTATCTTTATGTTTTTAGTATTACGGAAAAAACATGGTAAAAATAAATTTTAAAAAAATTTTTTGGTTCGCACTTATTTTAATAGGCGTATTTGTGATTGCGATTTACTTTATGATTCCTAAACAAGTGGATTGTAAGACTGCTTCAGTTAAGGACATGAATATCCTTCATGAAAACTTAGCGTTGCATATTCATCCTCAGTTAACCATTATTTTAGATGGAGAGAAACAATCACTTCCTGCAAATATTGGGGTTACAGGGAATATTATGCGACCAATTCATACGCACGATTCTACGGGTGTTTTACATGTTGAAGCCCCTTGTCAACGAGAATTTCGTTTAGGAGAATTTTTTGAAGTGTGGGGAAAAACTTTTAGTACTACGTGTATTTTAGATAAATGTGATGGCAGAATAACTATGACGGTGAATGGGGTTGAAAACACTTTATTTGAAAATTATCTTATGAATGATAATGATAATATAACCATAACTTACACGAGTAAATGAAAATCATAAATGCTTTGCCAAGAATTAGCGTTGGTTGCGTATTTTTTATTTTTGGAATTATGCAGTTGATTAACCCTGAAAAATGGATAGGGTATTTGCCAACTATAATTTCATCTTTTGGTGATCCGCTAAGATTTATATTTTTTAATGGGATATTTGATTTATTTTTAGGATTTTTTTTGTTATTGGGATTATTTACTAGAATTGTTTCTTTTATAGGCATTATCCATTTAATAGGTGTTATTTTAACTTTTGGATTTAACGATATTTCAGTTAGGGATTTTGGATTATTGTTAGTACTTGTTTCAGTGTTTTTACGTGGACCTGATGATTACTGTTTAGATAATAAATTTTGGAAGAAAAGAATATAAAACATTATAAAGGAATTATTTCTCAACAAGTTATGGAAGATTCATTGCCACAACGCCCTCGATGGGTGAAGGATAAAACCCTACATTCTGATTTTGAAGTTATACAAAGCAAGACTTACGATGATTATAAGGATCATAAGAATGATATGGGATGTTATGTGTTGATCAAAGTAGATTTTGAATTTTATGAAATACATTTAGCTGTTTGTAATTATAAGCACGAGATTGTGAAAGTTTTTAAGGGCAGACGAGCGCAGGATATTTATAGCACTCTCTTTGAATACGAGAAAAATAATAATCTGCAATGGTTTAACGAGAAGCAGCATATTGCTTATATCGGAAAGGAATTGAAAAAAGCGGAGATTGCGTTAAGTATGGGCAATTCAGGATATTATCAGGAGTAAGGTAAGTTTATTAATTCTTTTTGTTTAATTATTTAATGAAAGAGCCAGTGTTTTATCGACGGAAATTAGATAATGGTATTACTGTTCTTTGTGAGGAGCGGATGATTCCTGTTGTGGCTACAGCGACAAGCGTAAAATTTGGCGCGCAATTTGAAAATAAAAAAATAAAAGGCATTAGTCATTTTATGGAACATCTGGTTTTTAAGGGAACTACTAAAAGGGATGTTGTTCAGATTTCTAAAGAGATTGAAGATCGTGGAGGAATTCTTAACGCATTTACTTCTGAAGAGCTTACCTGTTTTTGGAATAAAATGCCCAGTAAACATTTTCATTTAGGAGCAGATATCACTAGGGATTTAGTTAGTAATCCTTTGTTTGAGGAAAAAGCTTTAGAGCGAGAACGAAAGGTGGTATTAGAAGAAATAAAAATGTATCACGATAATCCTACCAGCTTTATTTTTGAAAAAATTAAAGAGCTGCTGTACAAAAAGCCATTTAATATTTCTATAACGGGAACTGCAAAAACGGTTTCACAATTATCTCGGAAGACTATTCTAGATTTGCACAATAAGGTATACAGTTCAAATAATCTAATATTCAGCGTTGTTGGAAATGTAGATAATGAAGAGGTTATTAAGGAAGCTCAGAAGTTTGTAAAAAAGAATTACGCAATTAAGCCTATGAAAATTCAGACAAGTTTTGGCACATTTGTCCACAAAAGAAAAGGCATAGATCAAGCTCATGAGGTTTTAGGATTTCATATGCCTTCATTGTCTCATAAACAACGACATGCTGCGGAATTATTTGATAATATTTTAGGAGGAGGAATGAGTTCTCGTTTATTTCAAGAAATTCGGGAAAAAAGAGGATTGGGTTATGCAATTAAATCTCATCTCGAGCAATCAAAAGATTATGCTTATGAGGTAATTTATGTTGGGACAGTTAAAGAAAAAATTCAAGAAGTTAAAAAATTAATTTTAAATGAAATAAGGAAGTTAAAAGAATTACAACAAAGAGATTTGAGTGATGCAAAAGAACGATTGATTGGTTTACGTGCACTTAGTAAGGAACGTTGCGAGAACACCATGTTTGAGTTGCTCCAAGAAGAAATTGCTGGTAGTGCTGAAAATTACTACAAATATGAAGAAAATATTAGTAAAGTTAAACTTAGCGAGGTTTGTAATCTAAGTACTTTAAAGAATTATAGCTTTGCTGCCCTAATTCCCCATTAAATTTGATTTCTCTATTAAAATTATTCCGAAAATTGTAGGGATTGTGCACAATAATGAAATAAGAAATAATAGTTTATCCTCTGAATGATGAAAAATTTCTGGAAGGCTTAATCCCATTAAGCCAAAAAATAATAAAAAAACACCAAAAAAATAAAAAAATCTTTTCATATCTATTCCTTGCTTGTTCCGTAATATACAACTAAGGTAATTACTCCAAGGACAACATGCAATACTGAAATTTCCGTGTTGATATTAAGGTATGTTAATAATAAGTCGTCAACTACTGGTACAAAACCTAGAACTCCTAATACGACTCCGATCCAACCGAGCGTCATATTGTAGCCAGGCCCCATCCCTTTTATTCCGACCCAAACACCAATCAATCCTGCAATTATATGCAATATATTCTGAATTGTATTAGTTCCGAAAAATCCTCCGTCACCAACTAATGGATTATCGACAAATCCTAAAATACCTATTAATACTAACGCAATACCTAATAATAATGCAAAAGTTTTTTGTGTATTCATTTTAACCTCCTTTCACTAACATACATTATCATTTGAATGCCGACCAAATACCAAAAATTATTGAGAGAACAGCGCCTAATGGGACCGCCCACTCTCCGAGTTCGGCAACATAATTTCCTATTAGAACAATTATTCCTCCTAATGCTGCAATCCACCCTGCTATTTTCATATTATCCTCTCTCTATTGTAATAAGAAAAACCTATTTAAATATGTTTTGATTTTTCTGTGGATGGAAGTCATTCGTGTTCGATTAATTGATAAAAATTCTGCTGGATGCGAATTGGCCCCGATTGAAATATTAAAAAAGTTTAAGGAAATCCATACTAAAGAAAATGGTGAAATGCTGAGTAAAGAAAAAATTAGGTACGAAGAAATTCATGTAGACCTTGAAAATTTAAGAGAAGCAGACCATTTGATATTAGAAAATAGCAAAGAGGTATTTGAAAGAAATTTTAAAGTATTCTTTGTTGGAGGAGACAATAGTATAAATTATTCGATAGTTAAGGCATTCACAATTACTGAAAAAAACCCACTCATAATTAATTTTGATGCGCACACTGGCTGTAGTATCAATCCTAGTCGAGATTTAAACTGGATGAAACGGGTTATTGATGAAGAGATTAGTGGTAGGATTTTTTTAAATTTGGGAAGCCGGGAAATTGAGGAATTAGACTTTATGAAACGAAATCATATTTTGAATATTGGAATTGAGTTATTGCTAGAAGATATTCATGGTATTTGCGATTTGATCATGGAAAGAGCAAGGGTTTCGAGTAATTTTTTTCTGACAATTGATATAGATGTTCTAGACCCATCTTTTGCACCCGGAGTTTCCTCAGTTGTTCCTGGAGGAATGTCTAGTCGTCAATTGCTGTATATTATTAAACGTTTGATTAAGTTAAAAAATTTTAAAGGAGTTTCATTAACGGGCATTAATCCTGCAAAAGATGTGAATGATATAACTACCAAACTCGGAGCGCGTATTTTAGCAGAATTAATGTAGTTTAGCTATTACTTCGCTTCTTTTTATAGTTGTACTCTCGGTAGATGCAGACCTCTGTTTTACAATCTTCACGCACCTGAAGGTAAAGAAAAAAAGTAATTTAAAGCATTTGTTATTAGATTTAGCATGTCATTAACTCGCTGTTTTATTGCATTGGATCTTTCACGGGAGGCAATTAATGAAATAAAAAATATTCAAAAAGTAATTGGTAAGAAATTTCTATTTACGGGTAAATTTACTGAACCTGAAAATTTTCATTTAACACTGAAATTCTTAGGAGAAATCAACGATGAGCAGATTGAAAAAGTAAAAAAGATATTAGCTGAAATACAGTATACTGTATTCACTGCGAATTTAGGAGTGGCAGGGGTTTTTTCAAAAAAAATTCCAAAAATTTTATGGATTGCGTTACATGGTGCATATGATTTGCAGAAAGTAGTTGATAATTCTCTGCGGGAATTATTTCCGATTGAAGAAAGATTTATGGGCCATATTACTTTAGCTCGCATCAAATACATTTCCGAGAAAAAAGCGCTGACAGAGTATATTCAAAATTTGCACGGTCAGAGTACATTCTTGGTAAACAAGTTTTATCTAAAAAAATCTGAACTAAAGTCTGAAGGCCCGATTTATTATGATCTTGCAACGTATTCTCTGATGGATAAAATTAGTAAATAAAAAATAGAAAAGTAATTTTAGAATATAAATTAATTGATAACCTGAAGTACATAATTTTTTGTAGAATCATTTAAATACAAAAAATTAGTATCTTTATTTTAATGGACACATTAAAAATTGAAGATCTTGAGGGAAAAATTCAGAGATTATCGCAACAAGTGATTAAGCAATTTAATAGGTGGCCGGATAGAGTGCCGGATTCTATAACCTTGTATGATGATGAGGTTCCTATATTGGAAAAATTTAAGACTATTTTTGGAAATTCTTTACAATCGAATGGATATGATATGCCTATTATAATAGGTAATGAAGAAAAAGGTTATTCTATAAGTGTCTGACGATATTTCAGCACTAAATAGTTTTTACTCCCACAAGCTTTTTAAAAGATCGATCGTTAATATTATTATAAAAAAAGAGGATGGCGTATAGGCGTTTTATTTATATTAATGGTAAAAAGTATTTCTATACCGCCGGGATGGATAGAGATTGACAAATTTACAGGATAATGGACGAGAAAAAAATTATTGAGAAGAGAGGTAGAAAATGTATGTAAAGAAAAAAGATTTAATTTTTAATATAAACAAAAAAGGAAATAAAGAGTCACAAACAGTGACAAGAATAATAAGGAACTTCCGTCCTAAGTATGATACTATTGGCTATAATGACTATATAGATTTTTCTTTTAATATATATGTAGAGGATGGCGCGGTGCCCCGAACAGTAAGGAAGCTGCCTGATGAGCAGTTTATTCTCTCACCAGAAGAAATTCCGGGTTCGATTCTCGGTCGCACCGCCTCTGCTTTGAATTTTTTTAAAATAATAAATATGAGAGGTAAAAAATAATGGGATTGGAAGAATGGCCTTTTTGGAAGAAGTGTGCTCTGTATATTACTATCATTGCGATAAGTATTGATTTATTCATTTTTTTTATTGCATGGTCTGCTGATAATCTTTTTCCAAGAGGCGGTACTTTTTCGTGGATTGATGGATCAATCGCTGTTTTTTTTAGTATTCTCTTACCTAGGGTTATATCATTAGTAACAATATGGATTTCATTATATTCTTCATTTTATTTTTCAAAAAAATATGCATTACAAGGACAGAAAGGATTATCAATATTAGGAGGGATTATTGCTCCGATAATTGTGTTTTTTGTTTTATATTTTATATTACCAATGCCATTGCTCGATGCACGCACCAATGCTGGAAGACCTACATTTTATAATATAGAGTCCATTATGTATCTGGCACAGGGAGGATTTTTCTTATTTATAACCGTTATATTAAGCATAATTATTTCTATTAAAACCTCTAAAGAATTTTATTCCCAAAATATAAATAGTAATAAAAATAAAATATGAAAAAAGAGAGTATGCTAAGAAGCCAAATGCAAACAGAGTTTGAGCTTAAATTAAAAAAACATATTCAGGCCCATGAAGAAACTTTGCAGAAAATAAAACTAGCTGTCGAATTGCAATTACAAAAAAATCTTAAAAATATTTTGAAATAATTTCTTCATGATAATCGGTTATCTGAAGCTTATTTGAAGTTTCGCATGCTCAACTTCTAAGATTTAATACATGATCAAATAATCTATCTATAAATTTATTATTGATTAAAAATTTTTGATGGTAAGATGGTGAAGCGATATTGCTCTGGAAGTTTATTTTATTTTAACAAAGCCTTGAAAGAAGATGCCTGATTTTTCAAAATTTCTTTGAGTTCTTCTTCAGAGGCGTTGAAAATATTTTCCAGCGTTTTAAATTTTTCTAATAATTTTTCAGCTTTTTTGGGTCCTATATTAGGGAAAGATTCTAGAATGTATTTCTGCTGCTCGGCTTTTGTTTTTGGTATTCGTGAATGCAGAGAAGTTTTAGTTGGATTTTTTAGCTGTTGTTTTGCTAGTGTTATTAGATATTTTGCAGTATCTTCATAGTCTCTGGAAAAAATAATAGGTATATTGTTGTTAGTTATTATAGAAATAATTAGTCCTCGAATTGCTTTAGCCATGTTGTCTTTTTCATCATAAATATTATTGATATCTCCTTCTATTATGAGAAAATATTTTGGATACATTTTCAGATGCGTGAGCTGTTGTAATAGTCTTTTGCTAATCATCGAAGAAATTAAATCTGAAACAGTTTTACGTTCTATTGCTATATCTCCAATAATATAATCTGCGATTTTGAGTGGCTTAGTTTCGACTATAATTTCTGAAGATTTTAGTTCTGCAATTACAAGAGAATTACGCTCGTGAATATCTGCAATTATTATCGGAGTTTTTTCCAATGATTTCTTTTTTGTTTTTTTACTGAAAATATTGTGGAGCATGTTGCATTTCCTCTATTGTTGGAAAAAAAGGTTTAGTAGCTGAAGGAGAAATTCTTAATAAAGTAAAGCCTTGCTGTGCAGACAACCATGGCCAATTTTTTCCAATCTCAGGTTGTTCTGCAATTATATTTGTATAATTATAAAACTCTTCTTCGGTCATTAACTTTTCTGTATTGTAATGATGATATGAGTTTCCAGAATTAACTAAAATTCTTTTTGGTATCTTTAACCTTTCAATAACATTTTCTATTTCCCAATATTCCAGATTAGTAGACATAAAATCTATCATGGGGAGGTGTTTCTTCCCTTCTCTAGTTAGTACTAATGAAGAAATTGCAAGCGCATTTTTCGATGGCATTTTTTTTATTTTTTCTATTAGACTAGGTATATGGATATTATGTTCTGTTACTGGCAAAGAAAATATTTCATCATATTCTATATATGGGAGAAAAACATTATCTGTGGACTCAACAATGCAGGGATTATAGATTGCAAAACGATATTCTTGTACTGTATCGAAGGATTGTAGTATTGGTTTTAGTAAACTCTCCAAATTTTTTTTTATTAATTCTATTCCCATCCCGTTTTTTAATTCTTCCCAGAGTATTACTTCAGAAGTTAGGACGTTACCACTTCCTCGATCATAATTCATTTTTCTAGATGGAATATAATAGCCTGCATTTGATAGCTGTTCTAAGGATTGCTGAGAAATCTCATTACTAACAATTGCAAGATTAAATTCAGTGAAAATATCTACTACCCTATAACATTCTGAAAAACATTTTATTCGGTACCCTGAAATATTACCCGGAGTATAAAAATAGTTTATAGTATCGAGAAAATATATATCTGGGAGAAATTCTTTTAATTTAGCCGTCTGCAATTTAACCTCGCCCATTTCCCATTGCTGCGGTTCAAAAATTTTCATATTAAAACAATTTCTTTTGTTCTTCAATTTCGGATTTTGAATGAAACGAATAACCTTGATCTAAATCTTTTTTAATATTTTCTATAGCTTTATACATTTTTCTCTCTCTACTTTTAGATGCATAATGGAAAATTTCATCTAGGGTATCATTGGTAACAAGAATGATTAATTCTCCTTTCATTAATCTGGCAGTTCTTCCAGCTCTTTGAATTTTTCTAATTGCACTCGGAATTGGTTCGTAAAAAATTACGGTGTTCACTTCGGGAATATCTAATCCTTCTTCTGCAATCGAAGTTGCACAGATAACATTGATAGTGCCAACTCTGAATTCAGACATAATTTCTTGTTGTTCTTTTTGTGAATATCCTATTCCCAATTTTTTTGCCTGTCCAATAAAAATCTTTGCTTTTATTCCTGGAATGTTGTTAACTTCTTCAGCAATTTTCACAACAGTTTCTCGATATTGCGAAAAAATTATTGTTTTATTTTGAGGATATTGTTTTATTATATTCTCAATAATTGATTTTACTTCAAGTAATTTTGGATGCTCAATATTTTTAGCCAACAATTCTGAAATTGCAATATTTGCTCGATTAAATTCTTCGTTTTTTACAATTTGTTGTACAGCTTTGGATTTTTTTTGCGCAGATTGTTCGTACATGTTTTTTATGTATTTGGAAACGGAAGATAATGTCTGTGTTTCTAATAATTCGATGGCATGGGATAGTTTTATTGCTTGTGCGCATGCACTGACTCCGGATAAAACATTGAAATTTTTATTTCCAGAAAAAATTTGCTGCATTAATTTCTTCTGCAATAATATAACATTTGTTTTTGTAGGGGGCTCGAATAATAACTTTCTGTTTTTTAATTCTTCAATTTTTCTTTGGTAGAGTTTTTTGAATACTGCATCTATTTCTTTAAATTCTTGGGGAAATTCTAATCGAATAACTTTAAAATCTAATTCTTCCAAATAAGGCTTCACATCTTCACTTTCTCGAGTTCTAATTTCTATTGTTTCTATTCCTAAATTTTTTGCAATTTGTTCTATGGTTTTTCTATCTGTTCCTGGAGAAGCTGTTAGTCCGAGAACTTTTCTTATTGGAATTTTTTTGTATTCTTCTGCAATATAAGTGTATGAATAATTTTTTAGGCAGCGATGCGATTCATCGATAATTAACAGAGAGACTTCTTCTAAATTATATCTGCCTGTTTTCATATCATTTTGAATACACTGGGGCGTTGAAAAAATAATATCTGCGCTTTGCCATAACTCCTTTCTTTTTTCTGCATCTGTTTTTCCGGTAAACAATACGAGTTCTCCAAATAGTTCCGGGAGATGTTTTTCGAAATAACATGCATGTTGTTCAGCTAATGGTCTTGTAGGTGCAAGAAATAAAGTCTTTTTTCCTGGGTTTTTTTCTTGGGTGTAGATAGATAGCATTAATGCGATCAATGTTTTTCCAACGCCGGTGGGTAATACTACGAGGCAATTTTTTTCTTTACATATATCAAATATTTCTTTTTGATATCCTCTTGGTTCTATTTTTTGCAAAAAACTTTCAGACATTGTTAGTGAAGGGAAAAGAAATTATTAAAGATTGTTATATCAAGAAAACCATCACGAAAAAAATCGTGTAGAGAAATATTAAAAATATCCATAAAAGAAAAGCTCCAAAAAAAACTTTTGATCCATCGAGTTGGCCTAGAGGCAATAAATTCCAGAATCCATAAAATACAGAATATTTGAGTAGATCATGGGCATATGAAAAATCTAGGAATTTGTATACTGCTGTTGCAATAACCGCAACGCCTAATAGCGCATAAAATCCCCAAGCAGAGGTGTAGGCAAGATCGTAGTCTCCCATATAATCTTTTCTTAGAGCTTTTTTCCACCCCACTTGTTTGACGATCCTTTTATTAGGGACATCCACAGCTTCAAATTGAAAAAACGTGAATGGTTTTATGTATCCTAAAGATAAAATTGCGAAAAAGAATGGAAGAATTACTCCTAAAGGAATTGGTTTTTTGAAATGATAGCCTTCGTAAAACCCGAATCTATATATTTCCCAGAATTTGTGCTCTATTCTTATTGAGTACCTTTGTGCGGCAAGTTTTTTTGCTGTAAAATTAACTGCAATGATTATCGCAAAAATTATTAATCCTGCTAGAATTTCTTGAATATTATCTGTTGGGATTACCGGAATGAAGCTAATAAAGGCACCAATAATAATTACAATAAATGCTATAACAATTTCTTTCTTTGAAAAGTCATAATAAGTATCTTCAGAAAGTTTTGTTGTATGTTTTCCAAACGTTGGATACCTCTTTTGCATAGGGTTTAGAAGCGTATAATTTTTATAAATCTATGTTTCGGTTCATTTATATTATATAGTAATAGATTACAAGTGTTTAGGATGAATAATGAATATGGAAAAGAGAATTTTTCACCATAGAAAAGTATTTAAAGAGAATCTCAGTTTTTTTAATTATGTTGAAAATAAAAAAGGTAAGCGAGGTTATTGGGAAAAAAGTATTTACTGATACCGGCGATTATTTTGGCGAAGTTGAAGAGGGAAATTTGATTGAAAACAAAGTTGAAAGCTGGCGAATCCGTATTTCAAGTTCTATAGGTAGTTTTTTAGGCGGTGCCAAAGGAGTTATTATCCCCCATCAATTTGTCCGTGCTATTGGTGATGTTGTTCTTATCAGCAAGTCAAGCCTTCCGATGGAAGAAGGCGAAAATTCTGTTGAAGAAACAATCGATCTGCGCGAAGCATAATCATGATCATGAGGTGTATACATTCTTAATCAATGGCAGTGCCTTTTTTTATTTCTCCTTTATTTATGGATTTTATTTTGCCTTTTGTTTTAGTTTTTACTTTAATTTTTGCTATACTTCAGAGAACTAAAGTTTTGGGAGATGACGCCCAGCGAATTAATCTTATCATGGGTATTGTTATTGGATTAATGCTTATTGCTTTTCCACACCCTCGAAGTATTATTGTTTTATTGATGCCCTATTTAGCAGTTGTTTCTGTAATATTATTAGTTTACTTAATGCTCATGGGTTTTGCAACTGGAAAAAAAGATGAAAATATTTTAGGAGAAAAAGAGAAAATTGCTGTTGTGGGTTTAATTGGTATTTCCTTGGCAATTTATTTATTAATGATTACTGGCTATTGGGATTTTATTATGGGAAATGTTTTTACTGGCGGACCACTTATTGCAACAGTTTTGATGATTGCCGCTATTGTCGGCGTAATTGTTGCGGTTATTCGAGGAGAAACAAAATAATAAACGAAATGTATTTAAATAATCATTTTCTTAATCAATAAAAGAGCGTATGGCATCACATTTTTTTTACGGTTTCACTATTGGTGATTTATTGAATATGTGGGCAGACATCGGAGTGTTTGCATATTTGTTGCCGTTCTTGATGATTTTTGCTTTAGTTTATGGAATACTTACTCATACTCAAGTTCTAGGGCAAAATAAAGGAGTTAATGTCACAATTGCTTTAGCTATGGGGTTGTTAGCTTTACAATTTGATTATGTTTCTGGATTTTACGCAAGTATTTTTCCGTATGCAGGAATGGGATTGGCCGTATTACTAGTTTTGATTGTTTTTATCGGATTATTTTATAAGCCAAAAGAAGGGGCAAAAGGATGGATAGCTATTGGAGCGGTAATAGGAGGAATTGTAGTTTTGTCTTCGACGCTGGATTTATTATGGATTGATGGCAGTGCAATTGGATTATTTAATGCCTTACCGATGTTATTAGTAATTGGAGGAACTATTGGAATAATTTATTGGATTTCCAAATAATAAAAAATGGCAATTGATATTTCAGGAATTTTCGTATTTATGCCTATATTTAGTTTTTTATTTGTATTCTTAATTACGTATGCTGCGTTATCTGGAACTAAAGTTTTAGGTGAAAATAATTTGATTAATGTATTTATTGGAATGATAATGGCAGTTATTTTCTTAAGTTTCGCTTCGCTTGATTTTTATGTAAGAACTATTGTTCCCTGGTTTGTAGTACTTTTTGTTTGCACTTTCTTAATATTACTTTTATTTGGCTTTTCGACAAATAAATTAGAATGGATTAGAACGAAGGCATTTGGCTTCGCTCTTTTGGGAATTTTATTGCTTATATTTTTGATTGCTGCTATTAGGGTTTTTAATCCTATATTTCATCCTGATTTAGTTTTAACGACTGGTGAAAACACGAGCTTAATGCGACAGATATTTAATCCGAGTAATGATCGTGCGATAGGCTCTATTTTATTAATTATTGCTGCTGCGGCTGTGGCTTATGTTATAACGAAAAATAAATAATTCCTGTTAAAAAATTTTACTGACGAAAACTTAAAAAATTATCTTAAATAGTCTTCAAAATTAGATTTGTTTTTTTGTTTCTTAGGCTCTGCAGACTCCTTGTTATCTTCTAGAGGAAGGGCTTCAGATTCTGTAATTCCTGAAATTTTTCGTAATTCTTTTAAATTCTCAGTAAGAGGGTTAATAATTTTTGAAAATGAATCCTGTGTCGCTTTCATTTCGTCAGAAATGCTTTTTATATCTTCACCATATTCTCCTACTCTTTTGATTATTGAAAGCTGCAATTGATTCATTGTTTCTTCTAATTTGTCCAATTTCTTTTCTATGAGATGAATTTGTTCTGCAGTATGTTTTCTAAATTTTGTAAAGCTATCAAGCTCTTTTTTCATTACATCCATTTTTTCTTCAATTATTTGTGAAGTTATGTCGCTGATCGTTTCAAAATCTGTAGGCTGTTGGGTTGCATATTCTGGATATGAGTTTTGCGGTTGTGACCATTGTTGAACTTGTTGTTCATGAGGGATTTCTTGATAATCTGCAGCTTCAGGAACATATTCTTGTGTAGGGTCTTGAGGAATTCCAGATTGAAACTGACCTCCGGTTTGAAAACCTGCTTGATATCCTTGATCTCTTTGTCCTGGAGGCATTTGCATTTGAGAAGCCATTTGCGATTCTATTGAAGGCTGCATTTCAGACATATCTCCAGATTCATTTGATTGAGTAAACTGGCGTTGATTTACAACTTCTCTTTTAATCTCAGACTGCGACAATGCTTCATTAATATCTCGAGGAGAATATCCCTGTTCCTTTAGCGATTGAATAATTTGTGCTGTTGAAAAGCCTTGACTTTTCATCTGATTTATTTGTGAAATTACCACCATGTTATTTTTTTGATATTATTTTTTTAACAAGTTCTTCGACCTCCTTTTTTGTTACGATTTCTAACGGGCTAAACATTTGAAATTGTCTTTTCATTATATCCACTTCGGTTTTTCGTGCGAAATTTCCCATCTCGTTGATGATTCGATTGGAAAGTTGTTTTAGGTTTTTTATTTCCTCATTAATTTCTTTGATTTGTTTTTTTGTTTCAAAATCAAGATTGTCTATCTCTTCTTTTGTTCCAATTAAGTTTTCTCCAATTAACAAGGCGCGATCTCTTAAAAGCCTTTGTTTTTCCTCCATTTCATTTAATCGAGTTGAAAACTCTGTCAATAAAGAATTCACCGGATCTAGAGTTGGTTCTGGCATGTTCACCTTTTAGTAATTAATCACTTAGGGTTTAAATTTGTTATGTCTCATAAAGTTTTTATAACAATTGTATCTTTTATATTTGAAGAAGATGGTATTATTCAAGCCGGGAACGCAGTTATATTCTTATGAAATTGTCCGAGAAGAGGGCAATAAAGTTTTGTACATAAACTATATTGGGGCTACTTTTGTTCCAAGTATTGCCGAAAATCCTGACGTTATGGCTAGAACTATTGATTTATTAACCGAGGCGACTGGAGTTTCCCGAATAGTGTTTGTTCAACAAAGGAATTATTCGTATAATGCTCAAGAAACATTTATGCTGCAAGAAATTTCTAGTTTACATATTTTTTTAACGAAACAAGAAAAACTTTTAGCTCCAAATAAGCTTTCAGTTTTGAATACAGAACATTTAAGTAAGCGTTATAACGATGTTGCTTATTTATTATTAGCATTGAAAAATGATCCCGTTGCTTGCTATGTGCAGCTAAAAGCGGTGATTAATACTGAGAGAAAAAAATTAGAAGAATTTTCAGATACTCAAAAAATTGATCAGCTTAATTATATAAAATTATTGGAGAAATTTTTTGTTTTGTTGAAAAATACTGAACTCATTAAGAAAGCTGAACCATTGTTAGATAGCTATGATTTTAAAAGAGAAATATATCATAGTTTTTTTCGTCCTGAAATAATTCCTAATTTTACTTTTACTCGTTTAGTTGCTTCTCTTCCCGAGGATGGAGAAATAATTGACCAATATAAAATTGGAGAAGAGTTTGATGTTTCACATGTTACAATATTAAAGCGGAAAAGGGATGCTAAATTTATTTATCATTTAATGCCACCCGAATATTCTTTAGAGGAGGATAAACAGGAGCTAATAAATTTGGCAAGAAACGTTTTAATTGAGCATCAGCCTAAAGCTGAAGAGTTTACTGATCCCGAGAGGACAAGGCAGGTTTTTTTTAACGTGTCTAGAGATTTGCTGCGAGATTTAGCGGAGAGCAAAAAGACAAAATTGGAATACAAGGATTTGAATACTTTGGCAAAAATATTAGTTCGTCACACTATTGGTTTTGGATTAATTGAAGTTTTGTTGCAGGATGAGAAATTGCAGGACATTGTTTTGAATGCCCCTATATCAGCAAATAACATTTTTCTTCGTCATCAGGAATTTGATGAATGTATCACTAATATAATTCCGAGCAAAGAGGATGCTGATTCCTGGGCTGCAAAATTGAGAATGATTTCAGGGCGACCTTTAGATGAGGCGAATCCTATTTTAGATACTGATTTGAGTTTGGGAAATATTAGATCGAGAATGGCAGTTATTCAGCAACCTTTGTCTCCGTCTGGTTTAGCGTATGCTGTGAGAAGACATAGAGATAAGCCGTGGACTTTGCCGTTATTTATAAAAAATAAAATGATTAATAGTTTTACTGCTGGCTTGTTAAGTTTTTTAATTGATGGTTCTAGGACAATCCTTGTTGCTGGGACTAGATCGTCGGGAAAAACCTCTCTTCTCGGAGCATTGATGTTAGAGATTATGCCGAAATATAGGATAATTACTGTTGAAGATACACAAGAGTTGCCGATACATGCATTACGAAAATTAAATTATGATATACTGAGCATGAAAGTTCGCGGAAGTTTGCTTAAAGAAAGTGCAGAGGTTGGTGCCGACGAGGGAATAAGGACCTCTTTACGATTAGGTGATAGCAGTTTAATTGTTGGCGAAGTAAGAAGTGTTGAAGCTAAAGCATTGTATGAGGCAATGAGAGTTGGGGCTTTGGCGAATGTTGTTGCGGGAACCATTCATGGTGCATCACCTTATGGAGTTTTTGATCGTGTCGTTAATGATTTAGGAGTTCCAGTTACAAGTTTTAAAGCAACAGATATTATCATTGTAGCGAATCCAGTAAAAACTCCGGACGGTTTGAAAAGTGTTAAACGAGTCATTCAAGTTTCTGAAATAAGGAAACACTGGACGAAAGATCCTTTAGAGGAAGGTGGATTTGTTGATTTATTAAAATATAATGTTGAGAAAGATGACATTGAGCCGAGTGACGAATTGATAAATGGTGATTCTGAGATAATCAAGGATATTGCTTCTGGTGTTAAGGGTTGGGCTGGAAATTGGGACGCGGTTTATGATAATATTATGCTGAGGGCGAAAATAAAACAAGAAATTGTTAACATGAGCGAGCAGTATAATAGACCTGATATGTTGGAAGCGGAGTTTAATTCAGTCAGCAATAATATGTTTCATCAGTTTTCTAAAGAAGTGCAGGATATTTATGGATTGCCTGTCGGAGATAAAGTTTTTGCTTTATGGAAACAATGGGCGTTAAAAGAGATTGGGAGATAGTTTATTAATAAATTTTTGCCACTAGTTTAGGTTAATAGTGGTTGAAACTAAAAAATACAGAAGTTTTATTAATTGTTTTTTCATCTTATACTCGAGGTAAAGAGGATGGATATTAACGAGGTTTTGAAAAAGTATTCTCGAAAGATTGAAAGCGAGATTAGTAGTGATCAGGCGGTAAGTAACAGCCAGGTTTCTTCGGAGTATCTTACTTTTAAAAATGAATTAATGCCGGAACTTTCGCGATACGAACGATTGGCGAAATTGTTTGGATCTTTTTTGAAATTTAAGTTGGCGAAAAAAGATTATGATAAAGTCCAACGAAATTTGGAAATAGCTCATTTAAATGTAGGGCCAGGAGAAGTTATCGGCTTGGCAGTTTTTGGCTCTATGTTTTTATTTTTTATTGGTTTAATGTTATCAACAGGATTATGGCTCCTTGAAGAAACAAGTATTACCGAATTTCCAATTTTTTTCCTTTCTCTTATTGGAATTTTTTCAATGTTTATTTTTTACTATTTTTATTCAATGCCCGGAAGACTTGCTGTAAAATGGCGGCTTAAAGCTGGAAGTCAAATGGTTCCTGCAATTTTATATGCAGTTATTTATATGAAACATACGAGTAATTTAGAACGAGCGGTGAGTTTTGTTTCTCAACATATTGAACCTCCATTGTCGTTAGACTTTAGGAAAGTGTTATGGGATGTGGAGACGGGGAGATATTCAAGTATCAAAGACAGCTTAGATCATTATTTGGATTTTTGGAAAGAGACTAATATTGAATTTGTTGAAAGCTTTCATTTAATTGAAAGTTCTTTGTATGAGCCTAGTGAATCAAGAAGAGTGCAAATTTTAGAAAGAGCCCTGAAAGTTATTTTGGATGGAGTGTATGAAAAAATGTTGAAGTATACCCACTCGATTAAATCTCCATTAACAAATATTTATATGTTGGGTATTGTTTTGCCGACGCTAGGTTTAGCATTACTACCTTTAGCTTCAACACTTTTAGGAGGAGCAATTAAACATTACCATGTTTTTGTTTTTTTCAATCTCATTATACCTTTTTTTGTTTTTTATCTTACTTCAAATGTATTGCTTAAACGACCTGGAGGGTATGGAGACTCGAGCTTGATTGAAAAAAATCCTTATTATTACAAATATGATTCACGAAAGCCTTATTTGATTGCCGGATTGATCTGCCTTCCTATTTTATTAATTGGAATTTTGCCTTTAATTTTTGGTTACACTTTTATTCCCGGGTTATTTGGCTGGGAGTCAGATATAGATTTGAAAATTAGGGGATTAGGATTTCTCGGCGATAAAGCATTTGATTTTATTGATGGTAGTGGTAGAACTGGGCCATTTGGTATTGTTGCATTGTTACTCGGTTTATTGGTTCCTTTTTCGGTTGCCTTATTTTTTATCATATCGTTTTCGATGAGGACAAAAGATTTGATTAAATCAAGAGATGATACTGATGCATTGGAAAAAGAATTTACGAGCAGTTTGTTTACTTTGGGTAATAGATTAGGCGATGGCATTCCTGCAGAAATTGTATTTGCAAAAGTTGCTGATTCTACTCGGGGACAAAAGACCAGCGAGTTTTTCAAGATTGTGAATACTAATATTCAAACTATGGGAATGAGTTTAGAAAGTGCTATTTTTGATGTTCGTCGAGGAGCATTAATATTTTATCCGTCAAATTTAATTGCAACAAGTATGAGAATATTAATTGAAAGTGCAAAGAAAGGATTACAGGTTGCAGCACAAAGCTTGATGAGTATTTCTGAATACGTGCGGAATATTCAGAAAATTAATGAACGTTTAAGAGATTTACTAGCAGATGTTGTCAGTGATATGAAGAGCAATATGACTTTTTTAGCTCCATTATTAGCTGGTATTGTAGTTGGTTTATCTAGTATGATTACTGCAATTTTAGGCAAATTAAAAGTGTTAGCAGATTTGGGAGGTGCTGAAGCTTTGACTGGATTAGGCAATCTATCAAATATTACTAGTTTATTCAACATTGAAACTATGATTCCTCCGTATTATATGCAAATTTTTATTGGATTGTATATCATTGAAATTATTTTTATTTTATCTGGAGCATTAGTTGTTATTGATGCTGGAGAGGATAAGCTTCGAAGGACTCATGAAATTTCTAGAAATCTTATGCGAGGGGCATTTTTATATCTGATTGTAGCATTGTTATCAATTGTTGCTCTATATCTATTGTCTAATATAGCATTGCGAGGAGTGGTTGGATAAACTATATAAATTACTTTTAAATAATACGCATATGAAAAGTGAGAACAAAAAAGCATTTTTAGTAGGAGAGGTTATTTTTTGGCTGATTGTGGCTATTTTAGTTTTAGTTGTCGTTGTTTTTTCTATTTATATTTTGTCTGGTAAAGGCACAGGAGCAATTGATTATATTAAAGATATTTTGTTTGGAGGATAAGATGGCTGATAATGAAACTCCCTCGATAATAGTTAATTTGATACTAATTATTTTGGTCTTAGTATTAATTTTGGGTTTTATTTTTCTATTTAATCCCAATTCAAAATACAACATTTTTCCCGATTTTAAACAAGTTGAATATAAGGTTAATTGGAACGAAGAATATTTTCTAGAACATCCTGAATTTATTACGTATAAAATCGAAGGTAAGGAAGCAAATATCTATTTGAGATACAATGTTAATCCGGTTATAGATTATGATGATATTGAAAATGTAATAGGATGGGAATGGTCCTTAAACAATAAACATTATTTGAGCGTTAATAATGTAGTTTATTCTGATTATTCTTACTTAGGTTTAACAGAAAAAAATCGTAATTATTTGAAAATGCTGATAAATCAGAGTCCCGAACATGGTTTAAGGATAATCATGGAACGTGTTCGAAAAAATAATGAAGGAAATATTAAAGTTTTTGGATTGGGATTTGATGTAAATCTTCATATTATGATTGGGCCTGAAACTGATGGGTTTAAAGCAAGTGATAAACGGCTTCAGGATTTAGATGGAGTTATAGATAGATTAAATCAGATTTCACGAGGGTACGTGAAAAGCAGAGAATGATCCAGAGCAAAAAAGGCGTGGAATTATTGCTGACGAAAGTGATAAATCTTGTTATCGCAGTTATTGTTTTTCTTATTTTGGCGTATTTTGTTTTCAAAGTATTCTCCTTATTTGATAAGAATAATAAACTGGAAAAAATTAATGATCGGTTAGAAGAATTGTCTAAAACTGTACGCGAAGTTTTTGCAATGAAATCATGTAATGGCAACTGTGAACGAAATGTGCTGTTTTTTCCTGAACCGTCCTGGTTTTTGAAAACTTTTATTAATTATAAGTTTCCAGATGGACAATGCAGGGGAAGTATTAGCTGTTTATGTGTTTGCGACACTGAAAATTGTGACACTCGATACATTAGTTGTCAGGGTTTTGATTTTGATGTTAAGGTAACTGGGAAATATACGGAAAGTCTGGTTTTAATTGAACCAGGTGGTACAGCTTCTCAAGGAGATCTAACTATTTCTGAAGTAATTGAATTTAAGGAAGAAGCGATTGAACTTCAAATAATAAAAGAAGGAAACCTTATTCGAATTGGAGAAGTGAAATAATGGAAAAAAAGGGAGTTGTAGATACAATAATAAAAACTATTTTAGGTATTATTATTTTTTTGCTTTTGTTTTTTGGAGTTAGATATTTACTAAAATATTTGGGATTTTAATGAAAAGAAAAATAAATCAAAAAGGGAAAATTATAACTGATTGGGTAATTATTGTCATAGTTTTGCTCATATCTTTTATTGTTATTTTGTTTTTATTAGTACGGATTTACTGGTTACCGGTTATTGACAAGCAAACATGTCATCAGTCTGTTATTTATCGAAGCAGTGCGAAATTAGGGCCGCTACAGGCAAGCACTAAAACTATACCCTTAAAATGTGAGACAGAAAAAATATGTTTTAGTATGTCTGGAGACGATTGTGTTGATTTAAGTTCGACAAAAAAAAATCCTGTGAAAAAAATTAAATTAAGTAAGGATATTACTAAAGCGAAAGAAACCATAAAAGAAACTATAGCCGAATCGATGAGAGAATGTCATTGGATGTTGGGAGAAGGTAAATTAAATTTTATGCCTGCTTCAGGATTCAAGGCAAATTACGGGCTAGTATGCACTAGATTTGTATTCGATGATGAGGCAAAAAAAACTGTCCAAAGCATTACCTATCCGGAGTTATTTGTTACATTAGAAAAGAAAACGTTGTCTGATGGTAGAAGTTATTTAGAATACTTGTATCCTGGATGGAAGGAATCAAAACAAGCATTACAAATGTTTGAGGCCTATGCACAAAACCCTCAAATTCTCAAAGAGAATCCCGGGATTGGAAATTTAAATCCTGCAGATTGGAAAATAGTTTTAGATAATGAACGAGGGTACGCAATTCTTGCACAAATTTCTCCTCCTGGCAATTGGAAAAGCTGGGCATTAGCAGGAGCATCAGCGGTGAGTATTCCCGTGGGTGCAGCATTTTTAGCGTCGGGCATTGGGGCTCCGGTTGGTTTTACTATTTTGGGATTGAGCAGTGCTGCTGGCGCCATTACTGGAGGAGCTGTATTATGGTATTCGTATCCAGAGAAATATGATTATGCCCCTCCATTTATTTATGAATTTGATATCGATAAATTAAAGAATATAGGTGTTTACAGCTTTGAAATTGCTCCGTCATAATGAAACAAAAAAGAAAATTAAGGAAAGGTAAAGTATTCACTTTTATACTTACATTGGTTATTATGAAGATTATTCTTTTATTAGAAATTATAGATGCCAAAAAGGAATATTTTGATGCCTCTCCTATTCATATAGGGTTTATTATGTTATTTTTGTTTTTAGCAATAGGAGCAGGGTCATTTGTACTAGTGAAATTTTTGTTTCATAATGATTTTTTGGGGTATTAATGAAAAAATCTGAAACTCTTTTAATGGAATATTTGGTTTTTATTTTACTTGTACTTATTTTTATTGTAGGGGTGACGTCCTCTGTTATTCGGGTAACTAATAATACGGCAATTCATGAACAGATTCTTGCGAAACAGCTTATGCTGTTAACCAATAAAGCAGAACCTGGAATGACTATAAAAATTGATCTTACTCATTATTACAATATTGCTGCAAAAAATAAATTTCGTGAATCGGTAATATCATTTGACAATTCCGCAAAACAGCTGACTGTAAGATTAATTGATGGTAAGGGCTACTCGGCTAATTATTTTAATGATGTCTTAATTGCATGGAATATTGATAGAGATAAACGTATTTTGATAATGGAGATAGGAATTGATGAAAATTAATACAACGATTAAAACACCATTTTCAAGCATTTATTCTCGTGAGAGAATGAATAAGAAAGCATTTCGTTATGCAGATATTCCTATGGTATTTCTCTGTTTTTTAGTTATAGGGGTTGGGATTGCGATTGGGATGTATGTTTTTTTTTCATATACTGTTGATGTTCGAGGACTAGAAGCTCAAATATTAGGTGAAAAATTAGTGAACGGTTTAGTAGATCAAGGACATTTACGGGATAATGTTTTAACAAATAATTTTAATATTTATCATGAGGCACATATTTCTAAAAAAATTATTGATCAAAATGAACATTATTTTTCGTTAGATATTATTAAAAATGGGGAGATCATTAAAAATATTGATGGAGGTAATCGAGAGTATAAAGTTTTATGTCACCTATCTGGAGAAAAATTACCTCGATGCTTTTCACAGTCTATAAAAATTGATGGTTATACAATAAATATTCTTTCGGCATCAAATTATCAAGGAGCAGGCGTATGACTGCAGCAAAAGGAGACGTTGATTTTTTTGTTTGGATTCCTGCATTTCTAATAATTATTTTTGTTATGATTATCTTTTTATTAATTCTTTTTATCAATTTTGGAAAAAATACTATTTTTGACGGACACGAAGTAACTGTTGTTGAATATTCGCAAAGTGTCTATCTATTAGAATCTTCATTTATTAATTTGCTTCACTATTCAACTACTCTTAATGGTAAAGAGGAAATTATTCTTAATCATTTTACCAAAAGTTTGGATCCTCTTTTCGATATATCTAATGATGAAGGAAAAAATTTTATTGAGGTGTTCGGATTATCGGGCCTGGAAAAACCTAATCATGAATTACGAGAATTATGGGACCGAGAAGGATTTGACGAGAATGATTGGATAGTATATTTAGATGCTCGTAAAAAAATTCAAGAGAGTGATTTAATTACAACATTATCAAAAGAAATATCTTTTTTTTGTCTGAATAAAAAAAATGGATTTTACCTTGAATTGCCGTATGGTTACGTTACTGCTGATGGTTTGAAAGAAAAATATTTTTATTCTGATGTAATCTTTGATGAAGGCTTTCATAAACCATTCGTTTTTTCTATAATTTATCGCGAACAAGCAATAAATATTTTGTTGTATCTTCGTGATTCATGTATTTCAGGAGGAACAGATGTATAAAAAAGGAGTTGCATTGGCAGTTTTAATTTTAGTATTTGCAAGTATTTTTTTGAGCGGATTAAGTCTTATTTATTTTTTTTCAGTTGATAAGAAAATTAGTGAACGTATCGATATGTATACTGTTAGCGATAGTGTTTTGATACAGGAACAATTATTTGATCTTAAAGTAGGCGATATTTTTACACGGGCAAGTGCTACTATAAGTCCATCAAGTAGTCGTGAAGAATTTTTAGGACTATTCAAGAAAGAATTAGACAGCTCTATGAATAGTGCTGGAACTGTTCCTGATACTCTTTCTCAATTGTATAGTAACTTGCAAGTTGAACGAGTACACATTAGCGATGATAAACTAACTTTTACGGTAGATGTAGAGTTCTCGAATGAAAAAAGCGACATTACCATCTTATATAAGAAATCGAGGACTTTAGAAAAGATTTTTAAATGAGGAAACTTATTATATGATATGAAAAAGGGGATGGTCATGAATAAACGTGCAGCTGAAATGGCTGTAGGGACGATTGTTATCATAATTATTGCAATTATTTTGTTGGTGTTATTGGTGTTTGCTGCTTCAGGCGCATTTGGAGATTTCTATAATAAGTATTTTGTTTTAGGCGGAGGCCAGGTTAATTTTCCAACTCATATAAATGCTTGTAAAACTGCGTGTGCAACAGGAGATGAGGGGAGTTATTGTTTAAAGAGGGATGTTGTTTTCACAAAAGATAGGAAAGATACTAACTTATACGCCATGAATAGTGATCAGGGTCAAAAAATAAAATATACGTGTGATATGTTAGAGGAATATAACATTAAACAGATAAATCCTGCTATTGAAACCGGCTTAGATGATTGCATCAATATCGAAGGTTGTTCAAGCCAAGTTTCCAATTAATGGGTTAGTTAACCATAGTTTTATAAATAATTTTAACATTTATTCTTTATGAGCGATTATTCAATGCCAGAGCGACGGAAAACAAAGACTGATAAAAGAGCCAAAGCTAGATATAATCAATACAAAAAAGGCGGCGGGAAAACAGTTCGCAGTCAGGGAAAAAAATATGAATACAATGAAAATTAAAAAACAATTTTCAAGCATTCATTCTCTCACGAGAATGAATAAAAAAGGGTTTGAGTTGACGATAACAACTTTAGTTTTAATTATTATTGCTATCTTAGTTTTAGCTGTATTGATTTATGGATTTGGTTTTGGATGGAGTGTTTTCTGGAATAAAATTACTGCGTTTTCCGGCGGGAAGGATAATGCAGAATCAGTTAAGCAATCTTGCACCATTGCATGTGACACCGAAAAATCATATGATTATTGTCAATTATTACGCAAAGTCATTTTGAATGATGTTGAACAAAAAAGTACATGCAATGACTTGGAAGATACTTTGAATTTTAATTGTGAAGCTATCGTATGTTAGTTACGTTTATATATTATTTTATTTTGATATAAAAAAGGTGTGAAATGATATTAGCAGAAGAAAATTTATTTTTGATTGTGCTTGCTGTTGTTTGGATTATTGGCGCGATTATGCAGGACATGAAGCGACGAGAAGTCGATAATATATGGAATTTTTCGCTGCTCTTATTTGCACTGGCTTACCGCTTGGCGTATTCGATTCATAGTCAGGAATACTGGTTTTTTGTTAATGGAATTTTAGGATTAATAGTATTTGTAGTCTTAGGGAATTTATTTTATTATTCTCAGGTTTTTGCGGGAGGAGACGCAAAATTATTAATAGCATTAGGAGGAATTATGCCGCTAAGTTATGACTGGATTATAAATTTAAAACTATTTGGATCTTTCATCGGATTATTTCTTTTTGGCGGGGCAGTTTACGTGTTATTTTTTGCGTTGGTATTAGTTTGTCTTCATTGGAAAAAATTTTCAATGGAATTTATTAAAAGGTCTCTTAAAATTAAGACGGCTTATATTTTTGGTTTCTTGTTGTTTTTAATTTGGGCAATAATATCTTTTTTTATTGGAACCGAGGTAATTTTATTTGGAGTTATTTTTATTTTGTTTCCTATTTTATTGGCTTTTTCTAAAGCTGTCGAAGAATCCTGCTTAATAGTTAATACCCCATTAAATAAAATTACCGAAGGAGATTGGCTGTATAAAGATATTACCGTAGGAGGGAAAAAGATTAAGGCACATTGGGAAGGTTTGTCAAAACAACAATTAATCTTTATTCAAAAAAAGCACCGAGGACCTATCTTAATCAAACAAGGAATTCCGTTTACTCCTAGTTTTTTGATTGGGCTAATAGGAATTATTTTATTGGATTATTGGTGGGGATGGTTTTAATTTAGTAGAATTTTGGAGACCTTGATTTTAATACTAAGGTGTTAGATTTTTTCTCTCCTTTGGGTTTCCTTTCTCGCGGAGGACTTTTTTTTATTTCCAATAATGCATGAAGTTTTTTCAATTCTTCCTCTGATGCTTTTTCTTTTTTCAAAGGCTTTTCTTTATACACTGGAATTATGTTAATAGCCGCATACTCTTGAAATGCAAACGTTTCTACTTTTATTTCATCTGGTTTTAACTTTGCTTTAATTTTTTTCGCAATTTTTTGTGTTAATGAGAAAGCTTGTTTTGGAATTTTTTCCATAGTTGTTTTTTGTTTTGGGATAATAAGCACATGTCCTCTTGAAAAAGGATTTATTTCTAAAATTGCAATGGCTTCTTTATTTTCATCTATTTTATAGGAGGGTAATTCATTATTAACAAGCATTTGGAAAACTAGCTTTTCATCTTGAGTTGCTGTTTTTCCTTTGAATTGAATTTTGTTTTGAGTCAAAAATTCTTCTAAACCTTCTTCATCAAGAGACAAAATGTATTTTTTTATATCCTCTTTTTTTGGATCATTAAGTTTATCAATTTCAGGTAATAATTGTTTTTTGATTTCTTCGGATTCTTCTTTTGATAATGGCATACTAACAAGAATTAATTGGTAATTATAAATTTATTGCGTTAATGGCTTTATCCAAACGCTTTACTCGCTTTCTGATATAGAATCCATTTCTATTTGGCTTTACCCAAAAGTTCGTCCTCGCATTTGTGCAATGAAATAATTTTTTGATTGTCATTACCCAAAAGCTCGTCTAAAATCAATTACACTGACTGAACTTATATCTTTTAATTGCTTTAAATTTTCTTCGAAATCATCAGTAGGAATTGATTCATCCATCATAAATGTAGCAATTAATGCAACTAAACCAAAAGCAACTGGCTCTTTTTCAAAACGGAGATTACTCCCTTTATTATCTTCTATGATTTTTTGAGCTTCTTCTTGGATTTTAGATAAATCTGCTGTAGGAGATTCAGGCATTATTTTTATTTTTAAAATTGCAGTTCCCATTTTATGAGATTGAAATAGGGCTATATAAAGTTTTGTTTTATAAGTTATTGTTTTTTACCATAATTCTTATAAAGAAGACTTGTTTATAGAATTTATAAAAGATGGAAGGAAATTATCAAAAATTGGTTGAATTAATTGCACAATATTCTGGACTTGATGTAGGAGAGATTGAGAGACGAATAGAAGCGAAACAAGCGAAGCTTTCTGGTTTGATTAGTAAGGAAGGCGCTGCACAAGTTATTGCTGCAGAATTAAACATTAATTTTGACCGACAAATTATAAAAATTTCTCATGTTGTTTCAGGTATGAGAAAAATAAATATTATTGGCAAGGTTCTTGAACTTTTTCCTATACGTGAATATAATAAAAACGGGCGAAGTGGGAGAATTGCTAGCATGATTCTTGCTGATGATACGAGCAACATTCGAACTGTTTTATGGGATGAAAATCATATTGAGCTTTTTGCTGACGGTAAGATAAATAAAGGAGATGTAGTGGAGATTAATAATGCCAGCTTAAGAAATGGTGAGTTACATCTGGGTAGTTTTTCAGACATTAAAATTTCCGAAAATAAAATTGATATTGTTGTTGTAGATAAGCCAATTTTAAAAAAAACAATTTATGAATTTAATGTTAATGAAAATATTTGCACTCGTGCTTTTATTGTACAAATGTATGAACCTAAATTTTTTGAAATTTGTACCACGTGCAAGAAAAAGGTGAATGAAGCAAAAGAATGCCCGGAACATGGAAAGGTTTTTCCGGAAAAAAGAGTTTTACTAAGTGTAGTGATTGACGACGGCACTGAATCAATTCGCGGAACAGTTTTTCATGAGCAGCTTTCTAAAATTATGACTCCTGAAGAATTAGAAAATAATGAATTATTCTCTAAGAAAAAATCTGATTTTGTTGGGAAAGAAGTTATGATAACTGGAAATGTCAAGAGAAACACTTTGTTTAACACAAATGATTTTGTAATTAATGAAATTAAAGATGTTGATTTGGATGCTTTGATTGAAGAGTTGGAAAAATAACTCGGAATATTTATATAGTATTTTATTCTTATATCATAAAGATGGTGAAAAGAAAAGTTTCTCAGAATTTATCCCATAATACTAAAAATATTTCGATAAGAAAATCTAATAACATAAATTGGAAAAGAATTTTGATTTTGTTAGGAATTGTGTTATTTGGATTAGTTATTTACAAGTTGATGATGTAATCGTAACTTTTATAATGCTTTCTTTCTTTAGTTTTAGAAGAGGGGTTGATATGTTAATTAGGACACACGTTGCATTTGCTATTTTATTCATTCTATTTTTTATTCGAAATATTGAAAATAAATTTATTTTTGTTATTTTTGTTTTGATTGCAACTATTATTCCAGATCTTGATAGTAAGTTTTCAAGTTATGGCAGGCATTTAATTTTTAGGCCTTTACAATTTTTTACTGTGCATCGAGGGATTTTACATAGTTTTACGACGGCAGTTATTGTATCTGGAATTCTAGCAGTTTTTTGGCCGAAGATTAGTTTTGCTGTTTTTATTGGCTATAGCATTCATTTGTTGTGCGATTGTTTTACGAAGGAAGGTGTGCAGCCATTCTGGCCTTTGAAGATGAAAGCTTGCGGTTCGCTCCGTTCAGGAGGAAAAGTTGAATCTTTATTATTTATTGGAATTATTTTTGTCGATATATTTTTATTTTTTACACTTTTGATTTTTGGTTTGGGTTGATTTTGAGAAGATTTAAATAGTTCTTGAGTTTTATTTGATAGAAAAAGATGGTGAAAAGAAAAGTTTCTCAGAATTTATCCCATAATACTAAAAATATTTCGATAAGAAAATCTAATAACATAAATTGGAAAAGAATTTTGATTTTGTTAGGAATTGTGTTATTTGGATTAGTTATTTACAAGTTGATGATGTAAT
>Ga0209542_10001283_pt1 | contig 59309 bp, 56 predicted proteins | sample RifCSPhighO2_01_FD_184028 | JGI IMG/M metagenome (GOLD analysis project Ga0209542, IMG submission 184028) | Soil microbial communities from Rifle, Colorado - Rifle CSP2_plank highO2_0.1 (SPAdes) (version 2) | ecosystem: Environmental > Terrestrial > Deep subsurface > Rock core/Sediment ...
CCCGGCTAGCTACCGGATCTTCCGGCCGAACCGGTACATGAGGATCACCATGCGGTACCCGGAGAAGTTTCTAGTTACCCGTTACCAGACGGTCAAGCTCGACGAGATGGCGCTTGAAATGGCGCAAGCCATTCAGAGTGAAGCTGTCATCAACGAGCGAGCGCTTGCTTCCAGATTCATCGAGCGGGTCGAGGAGCACGAGATGCGTCTCTTCGTCAGCAAGATGCTTCAGGTGAACGCGCTCGATCTCATCGGGGAGGTGCACCATGCCGCTCCGTGAGATTCACTGGGAGGTTACCAACAAATGCAACCTCCAGTGTAAGCACTGTCTGCCGATGTCCGGTCCCGTGCGACCGGACGAACTCACAACCGAAGAAGCGATGGCGGCTTTAGATACGTTCAGAGACGCAGGAGCTTTCTTCACAGGCGGCGAGCCGTTCAGTCGCAAGGATTTTCCAGTATTGCTTGATCGGACGGTGGCGTTGGGGATGCGGGCATCCGTTATCACCAACGCCACCCTTCTCCGAAGCGCAACGCTTGAGTTGGTTAAGCGACTGCAAGTCCAGCTCGGGATCAGTATTGATGGCGTGGATGAGACAACCAACGACGCAATTCGCGGTCAAGGAAGTTTCAGACAAGCCATCAAAGCTCTCAAGCAATGTCGGGATAGCGACATCTCAACAACGCTCTACGTTACCGTTACGGTGGCAAACGTGGAGCAGTTGGATGCTCTCGCTCGACTTGCAAGAGAGTTGGGTTGTAACAGCGTCCACTTCAACGAAGTAACCATCGCCGGTCGTGCTCTTGGCTTCTCGGACGAACTCGCGCTCTCCGCGGAGCAGAAAAAGCGTCTGCCGGAATTGGTTGCTCAAGCAACCTCGGACATCTTTAGGGAAGAACTCTCCGAGGCGGACGAGCGTTGTTGGGTAGACGGGATAACGCTCTACATGACGGCTGACGGAAATCTCTATGTCTGCAGTGAGGTTTTCCAACGCCGTCCTGATCTCGCTATCGGTAACATCCGATCGTTTCTGTTGAAAGAGTGGCTGGAACATAACGCTCTCGCTTATTCTGGACCCGGAAGCCGGTGTTGCTACGGCGTACGCGCAAGCGAGCATGTGGTCTTTGTCGGAAACGTTGCGCCGGAGTGCGCGTTTGCTCCGCGAAAGCAGGATATCGCAACTCTGCCGCAACTCTACGACGCGCTTGATGAACTCTACCGAGGCATTGAGCAAGACTGCCGTGACTGTCAGGATCCCGACTGCATGGGCTACGTCTGGTTGCTCAAGAAGGAAGCGGTGAGAAAATCACTGAGATCCGGGTCAAGACCAAGGCGCAGGAGAATCCGCCGCAGGACAAGCCGGAGCCGAAAAGTTCCGACAAGCCCAGCGAGGACTCCCGCGCAACACAGCAGTCCGAGTGAACAACACGAAGACCGCTGTCCAAGGGCGACGCTCAACGAGTGTCGCCCTTTTTCTTTTGCTAAAATTTTAAAGAGTAAGTGGCGTGATTGCTATTTTTCTGCTATGGTATAAGTGTAAATTACATGGAACGCACATATACCGCAGACATTATAAAACAAGAAGGAGCCGAGGTTACTCTCATGGGGTGGGTTGATGTTCGCCGAGATCATGGGAAACTTCTTTTTATTGACCTGCGAGACCGCACCGGCACCGCGCAAGTACTGTTTATGTCAAAAGATGCTGAACTCTACGCCAAAGCAACCGCGCTCCGCCCCGAGTGGGTAATTCAAGTCACGGGCACGGTGGGCAAGCGCCCCGACGGCATGAAAAACTCTGAAGTCACGACAGGGGATTGGGAACTCCACGCAACGGATCTTGTAATTATAAATGAAGCAAAAACGCCACCCATTCCGTTAGACTCTGACGGCCGCGATATTGAAGAAGAAATGCGTCTCAAATACCGCTATCTTGATCTGCGCCGGCAACGCATGACGCAAAATATTCGTCTTCGACATAAAGCAACTACACTTGTGCGAGAATTTTTGAATAGTCAGAATTTTATTGAAATAGAAACACCCCTGCTCACCAAAACATCACCAGAAGGGGCGCGAGATTTTTTAGTTCCTTCACGCAAATACCCAGGCAATTTTTTTGCGCTTCCCCAGTCTCCCCAGCAATATAAGCAATTATTAATGATTGCAGGTTTTGAGCGTTACTACCAAATTGCCCATGCGCTTCGCGATGAAGATCCACGGGGAGATAGACAATATGAACATACGCAAATAGACATGGAGATGTCTTTTGTGAACGAACAGGAGGTGCGCGCAATTGCGGAAGAAATGATGATATATGTGGTAGAAGGCTGCGGAAAAAAAGTGCTCCAAAAACCATTTCCAGTTTTTACTCATGAAGAAGCTATGAAGAAGTTTGGTGCTGATAAATTTGATCTGCGCGCCAAAAAAGATCCCGATACTCTTGCATTTGCCTGGGTAGTAGATTTCCCTCTATTTGATAAAGACGAAGAAACGGGGCACATCACGTTTGCCCACAATCCGTTTTCTGCTCCAAAACCGGAACACGTAGAAAAACTGCTTGCGGGGGAAGATTTAGAACACCTGCGCGCACAGCAGTATGATTTGGTTTGTAATGGTTATGAACTTGCTTCTGGTGGCGTGCGCATTTCTAACCCAATAGTACAGCGAAAAATATTTGAAATTATGGGGCTTACCTCCGAAGAAACAGAAGAACGGTTTGGACATATTATTGAAGCCTATAGGTATGGAGCGCCGCCTCACGCTGGCATCGCGCCGGGTCTGGACCGTCTTGTTATGATACTTGCAAAAGAGGCAGGCATTGCAGAAGTTATTGCATTTCCTAAAACAGGACAAGCTCGCGACCCTATGATGAACGCGCCTAGTCCCGCAACAAAAAAACAACTAGATGAGCTTGGTATAGAAATTAAGAAAGATTTTAATTCTTGAATTACGTAGCAGTTGAACCGCTACGTAGATGGAAATGATACGGCATGCATAAAGTAAAAACAGAAAAATTTGAGGGTCCGTTGGAGCTTCTTCTTGATCTCATTGAAAAACAAAAACTTTCCATAAACGAGATATCGCTCGCCTCCATTGCCGACACCTACGTAACGGAAGTAAAGTCACGCGCATCTATCGCGCCCGATGAAATTGCAACTTTTCTGGTAATTGCATCTACCTTGATGCTGATTAAATCGCGTTCACTCCTTCCCAACTTACCCATTACCGATGAGGAACAGCTTAGCATACATGAACTGGAAAACCGCCTGGCACAACTTGCCCGCATGCGGGAACTCTCAAAACATATCGCAGAACTCGCAACCCGAGGAAACCGCATGTATGAACGCACAGCTTTGCATGATTTTCCTGTTCTTTTCTACCCGCCCGAAGGAATTACGCCCGGTATTCTTCATGAACGCATTGCGGCGCTTATTCACGCTCTGCCGCTGTTTTCTATCGCACAGCTGCCGGAAAAAACAGTACAACACATTGTATCGTTGGAAGAAAAGATACGGGAGCTTATGACACGTGTGGAGCAATCATTTACGCACTCGTTTCAAACATTTATGGGATCGGTAACGGAAAAATCAGAAATCATTGTAAGTTTTTTGGCACTCCTTGAGTTAGTAAAACAAGGACATATTGCGGTAGAGCAAGGTAGCGCGTTTGGAGACATCAGCATACAGCACAATCTCTCCACAAAAACATGATATCACCGAAAGAACAACTTCCTTCCATTTTGGAGGTGCTCCTCTTCGTTGCGGGAGAACCTCTCTCTATTTCCGCGCTTGCAAAACACGCTGGATGCTCCACCGTGGAAGCACAAGAAGCGCTTTCTTTGCTAGAAAAAACATTTCAGACACGTGGCATCCGTCTGTTGCAAAAAGATGAACTTGTCTCGCTGGTAACCGCGCCACATCTTGCCTCTTACGCGGAACACCTTATCAAAGAAGAACTGCTAGGAGATCTTTCAAAAGCAAGCTTAGAAACGCTTACCATTATCGCATACCAACACCCCATCACACGCGCTGATATTGATTATATACGCGGCGTAAACTCTTCTTTTACCCTTCGCAGTCTTGCTCAGCGAGGACTTATCGAGCGCCTATCAGGTGAAGGTGGAAAAGGATACCGTTATCAGCCGACCATGGAATTTATGAAATTTTTAGGCATTACTTCATTTGCTGAACTGCCGGAATTTGAAACCGTGCAAAAAGAGCTTTCACGCGGAGTTGAACAAACCGTGCAAAAAGAGTCATAATAGACCAATGGAATCATCATCCCGATTCATTGGTATATGTTGCGCGCTCCTTATAGGGGGAGCATTGTGTTTGACGATGCCTATTAAAACATCACACACATCTTCTTATGCTAGCTTATTGCAGGTGGTTGATCCTTCTATTCCTGATGTCTCCGGAATGAATTCACCTTTGGAACCACCACGCATTACGGCAGAGGCGGCTGTTATATATGACCCGTTGCAAAATGAATTTTTGTATCAAAAAAACGCGCAGAAGCCTTTAGGTATCGCCAGCATCTCAAAAATAATGACGGCAATTGTAGCGCTGGAACGCGTGGGAGAGAACGACATAGTGGAAATCCACGCATCAGCTATCAAGACGGAAGGCGATGAAGGGGCGCTTTCAGACGGCGAGCATTTTACGCTTCAAAACCTTATTGCCCTCATGCTTGCCACATCGAGCAATGATGCCGCGGTCGCTATTGCCGAACATGTGGGCTCTCTCTATGGAGCTTCTTCATTTGAAGAAAGCCAGCAAATGTTTGTACGTTTTATGAATGAAACCGCGCAAAAGATAGGTCTTGAAAACACGCATTTTAAAAACCCCACCGGTCTTGATATTGATGAAGAAGCGGGCATTGTAAGCAACACGTCAACCGCGGAGGAGACGGCGCGACTACTAGGCTACGCTCTTCGTTATCCTACCATTTACATGATGCGCCAAACTCCTTCAATACTTGTATCAGAAGAGGGAAGAGAACACCCTGTTTCGTTCACGCACGCGCTAATCACAAATGAGGCCGGCGTCATCAGTGGAAAAACAGGATTTACCGATACAGCAGGTGGCGCGCTTGCCACCGTTACGGAAATTCCCGTTGGTAAGCTCTCTATTGTGGTTGTTCTTAACTCCACTAGAACCGATCGCTTTGATGATACGCTCCGTTTACTTGATTGGCTTCGTTTACCCCGCTAGAAACAACAAATATGAGTACACCAGACCTTACTATCAGTGTTATAAAAGTGCTTGGATCAGCGGGAGCTGCTTTTTTTATCGCGCTCGCTCTTACGCCATTTCTTATGCGTTTGATGCAAAATAATAAACTCTGGAAAACGCACAGCGGAAAAAAAGCGCTCGCGGGTGGGGAGGCAAAACTATTTAACGCCCTACACAATGAAACAAACACCCCGCGCGTAGGCGGCATTCTTATATGGGCAAGCGTGCTTACGGTAGTATTTCTTTTTTGGAGTTTTGATCAACTCACGGATCATTCTCTTCCGGAAAAACTTAATTTTTTCTCAAGATCCCAAACATGGCTTCTTGCTTTTACGCTTGCGACAGCGTCACTCCTGGGCCTGGCGGACGACATGCTCCAAATTTGGACATCGCGCCACCGCGCGCTCTCCGGGGGTATTGATCTTGCTACACGACTTGCCGCCGTTTCCTTGATCGCGCTTGTGGGCGCGTTTTGGTTTTATTTCAAACTTGACTGGCGTACCGTATATGTCCCTGGCATGGGAAATTTCTTTATTGGCGCCTGGTATATCCCATTTTTTGTACTTACCATGATAGCGACATTTAGCGGAAGTGTCATAGACGGCATAGACGGCCTTGCGGGAGGCGTACTTGCGGCCGCATTTATGGCATATGCAGGTATCGCTTTTTTCCAGAATCAAATAGACGTGGCCGCGTTTGCTTCCGCAATCGTGGGGGCACTGCTTGCGTTCTTGTGGTTTAATATACCCCCAGCCAAGTTTTGGATGGGCGAGACTGGTATTATCGGACTTACCACAACGTTGACTGTCATAGCATTTTTTACTGATTCCGTGCTCATGCTTCCAATCATTGCGTTTCCGCTTGTGCTTGCAAGTGGTTCGGATATTATCCAGATCACCGCGCGAAAGATATTCGGAAAAAAAATATTTCGTGTAGCCCCCATTCAGCATCATTTTGAAGCGCTTGGTTGGCCGTCGCACCAAGTTACCATGCGTTTCTGGGTGGTAAGCATCACGTGTGCTATCATAGGATTAGCAATTGCGTTAGTCGGACGGTAGTATAAACACATAACACAAAGCATGAATCATTGGATATTTTTATTCCATGCGCCATGCTCTATGCTCCATGAAATATGATATTCTCATACAAAATGGCACCATCGTGGATGGTAGCGGAAAGACTCCTCGCGCGGGGACTGTTGCGGTAAAAGATGGGAAAATCGCGGACATCGGCGCGCGTGTAAAAGGGGAGGCAGAAACCATTATAGACGCCACGGATCACATGGTCTCACCTGGTTTTATCGATATCACAAATCACTCCGATACGCACTGGACTCTTTTTGACTATCCATCGCAGGCAAGCATGTTGCGACAAGGTATTACGTCTGTCATAGGCGGCTCTTGCGGCACATCGCTTGCTCCTTTGATTCATGGTTCCGTAAGCGCAAAATCAGTTCAGAAATGGGTTGATGTGTCGCGTATTAATGTCAACTGGCTTCGTATGAGAGAATTTTTTGAAGAGCTCCAGCGCCACAATCTGGGCGTTCATTTTGGAACTTTGGTAGGACATGGCACTTTGCGACGAGATATTATGGAAGATGCTGTGCGTCCCGCAAACATGGATGAAATTCAACGTATGGGATATCTTCTTGATCAAGCTCTGGAAGAACACGCTTTTGGTCTTTCGTTGGGACTTACCTTCAGCCATGGTCGACCAGCAACAGACGAGGAGCTTATAGAATTGGCAAAAATCGTGGCGGCGCGCGATCGTCTTCTTACTGTGCACCTACGCGATGAAGGAAAGGATATTCTTCCGGCAATAACCGAGATATTGCGCATTGCGCGGGCATCAGGCGCGCGCACGCATATTGTCCATTTTAAATTGATAGGACGAGACGCATGGAATCAATCTTCGCGCGCGTTCCAGCTCCTGCGCAGTGGCAGGGAGGAAGGTCTTGATATTACCATAAACGCATTTCCGTATCAGAGTACCGGATCACTTCTCTATGCTCTTCTGCCGTCGGCGAATAGAGACGGAGGAAAAAATGTAATTTTGCAACAAATCAAAAACCCACAAAGCAGGCACCTCTTACTAGCAAATCTCCGTAATCTGACATTGCATTATGCTACGATATGTATTGCTTCAGCAAAACATACACCGCAACTTGCTGGAAAATCTCTCAAAGATCTCGCTGAACATTGGAACATGACTCCCGAAGATGCTCTTCTTGAAGCTCTTGTGGTAAACGATCTTGCGGTGACGGTATTTAGTAAAACCATCAATGAAAAAAATATGGAAGCAATATATCGTGAACCGTATGCGTATTTTTCAACGGACGGCATAGGATATGAAGTACCAAATACTAATGATAGTATGGCGCAAAATCTGGTACATCCGCGATCATTCGGCGCTACAGCGCGCTTTTTAGGACACATCGTGCGCGACACATCATCGCTTACATGGGAAGATGCAATATCAAAAATGACACTTGCGCCAGCAATGCTTTTGCGTCTGAAGGGGGAAAGGGGATTATTAAAAAAAGGCGCGGTCGCGGATATAACTATATTTGATCCTGCTCATATACAAGACAGCGCTACCTATGCCAACCCCTTCCAACATCCCGTTGGTATTCCATGGGTTATCGTGGGGGGTGTAATTGCCGTGCGAAAGGGAGAACTTACTGGAAAAAGAGTTGGTACTATTCTGCAAGCTGATTGAGAACATCCCGAATATACATTTTTAACACATGTCCGCATCTCGCGCTCATTCACCCGACTATACACTTCTTATTGTTACCGGCATTCTTGTATTGGTGGGTATTTTTATGATTGCTTCCGCTTCTCCCGTTATAGGAGAAGCGCGATTTGGTGAAATATATTTTTTCCTCAAAAATCAACTCCTTGGCGTTGGAGTGGGAGTTATCGCGTTTCTCGCGGGGTGGCGCATCAAATACACCTTTTGGAAAAAAATGGCACCTCTCATTCTTGTTGCGAGTTTACTTCTTATGGCGCTTGTATTTATCCCGAAAATCGGTCTTGAGTTAAAGGGCGCGGCACGCTGGATAGAATTGGGTCCCATTACCATACAGCCGTCTGAAATAATGAAATTAGCCTTTGTTATGTACATGGCGGCATGGTTGGCATCAAAACAAAAAGAAGTTAAAACATTTTCAACAGGGTTTCTGCCTTTTCTTATTATGTTAAGCGTTGTTTCTCTCTTTTTTATACTGCAACCAGACATAGGCACATTGGGGGTTCTTGTCATAACAGCAACCCTTCTTTTTTTTGCGGGCGGTGGAAAGCTGGCACAAATTGGTATACTATGTTTAATAGGGATTATAGGCTTGGGTATTATTGTGGCAACACAGCCGTATCGCCTTGATCGCATTAGCGTATTTCTTAAGCCAAGTGAAGATATTCAGGGAATCGGGTATCAATTAAACCAAAGTCTTATCGCGATTGGTTCGGGTGGTCTGTGGGGAAAAGGGTTTGGCATGTCCCAACAAAAATTTTATTATTTACCGGAACCTACTGGAGACTCCATTTTTGCTGTTTTCGGAGAAGAGTTCGGTTTTATGGGAAACATTGTTCTTATTATGTTGTTCCTTCTGTTCAGTTGGCGAGGCATACGCATCGCAAACCATATACCTGATTCCTTCGGGAGTTATCTCGCGGTTGGTATAACACTGCTTATTGTCATTCAGGCATTTATCAATATGGCAGCCATAAGTGGTTTGGTGCCGCTTACGGGGCTTCCTCTATCGTTTATTAGTTATGGGTCATCCGCGCTTGTAATAAATCTTGCGGCGGTTGGTATGTTAATGAATATTTCTAAATACACACGCGTATGAAAATAGTACTTACCGGCGGGGGATCGGGAGGGCATTTTACGCCTCTTCTTGCTGTTTCCCGCGAAATCCGCCGCATTGCGGACGAAGAAAAAATTGTGTCCCTAAGCATTTTGTATATCGCGGATCAACCATTTGATCCAGAAGCACTCCGCATGGATGATATTCAGTTTATCAAGATATCTTCAGGAAAAATGCGCCGTTATTTTTCACTGTTGAATATTCTAGATATAGGAAAGACGTGTATTGCTCTTATAAAATCATTCCGTATCATGTATCGCGAATTTCCCGATGTGGTATTCAGTAAAGGAGGATTTGCAAGTTTCCCCGTGCTCGCGGCCGCTCGTTTTTACGGCATTCCGGTAATTATACATGAATCTGATAGCGTCCCCGGACGGGTAAACGCATGGGCGGCAAAATTCGTGGATCGCATTGCTGTATCGTTTCCTGAAACATTGCAATACTTTCCAAAAGAAAAAACAGCATACATGGGCAATCCCGTACGCAGTAGGATCCTTGGCGGCAATGAAAACGAAGGTATTGCTCTGTTTGAATTGGAACCCCATGTGCCGGTACTACTTGTTCTCGGTGGTTCACAAGGCGCCCAACCAATCAACACTGCGTTTCTTCAAGTTGTGGGAAGTCTTATAGAAACGCATCAAGTTATACATCAGACAGGAAAAGATAACTACAACGACGCACTCAAACAAGCGTCCGTGTTGTTGGAAAAATCTCCGCATCGCAGTAGGTACCGCTTGTTCCCATTTCTTAACGAAGATCAACTCCGAAACGCTTCTCATCTTGCGCGGCTTATTATTTCTCGCGCGGGCGCTGGGGCCATTTTTGAAATTGCCGCATGGGGTATTCCCAGCATCTTGATACCGCTTTCGCACGCGGCAGCCGACCACCAGCGTCACAATGCCTATATATATGCGCGAAGCGGCGCCTGCAGTGTAATTGAAGAATCCAATCTTACGCCTACAGTTTTGTTAAATGAAATACAAAAAATTCTTTCCGATCCTGAACAACAAAATCGCATGTCATCCGCCGCACAAAAGTTCGCGCGCATTGATGCCGCTGAAAAAATAGCCCGAGAGGTTATACTCTTAGGTCTCCATAAACAACTATTAGGGAAATGATATGGAAATAAAAAGTACCAAAATCCGGACACGGTTTCCTCCCAGCCCCACCGGCTGGCTCCATGTGGGAAACGCGCGCACCGCGCTCTTTAATTATCTTTTCAGCCGTCATCATAATGGCGCGCTTGTGTTGCGCATAGAGGATACCGATAAAGAACGGTCACGCAAGGAATTTGAAGACGATATCATAGAACAGCTCTCCTGGCTGGGTCTTACGTGGGATGAATTTTATCGTCAATCAGAACGTCTAGAAATTCATAAAACGTATTTGCAAAAACTTCTTGCGGCAGGGAAGGCATTTTATTGTGCTCATTCGAAAGAGGAACTGGAGACGGAATATACACGCCAAGTCGAAGAAAAAACAATCACGCAACACACATGCAGTCAGCGGGACGAGGGAAGAGAGGATGGTATTATTCGTTTGCGAAACGATGAAAAAACCCCGCTTTCTTTTGCCGATAGTATTCGGGGAACCATCACATTTGATCCACGACTATTGGGAGACATTTCTATTGCGCGAGAATTGGAATCGCCCCTATACAACTTCGTGGTAGTAATTGATGATGCTGAAATGAATATAACACATGTAATACGTGGGGAGGATCATATTTCAAATACTCCCAAACAAATGCTCATTCAGCGAGCGCTCGGTTTTTCACCGCCCGTTTACGCGCATTTGCCGCTTCTTTTGGGCGCTGACCGTTCCAAACTTTCAAAGCGGCATGGAGATACAGCGGTACGCGATTATCGGGCGGCAGGATATCTGCCAGAAGCGATGATAAACTTTTTAGCGCTTCTTGGCTGGAACCCTGCTTTGAAAGAGCAAGGCTCACCTAGTGAAATAAGGCGACCAGATCGAGATAAAGAGCTCTTTTCCATGAGTGAACTCATACAGGAATTTTCATTGGAAAACGTACAGAAAGGGGGAGCTATGTTCAACGAGGAAAAACTCGCATGGATAAATCATGCCTATATTAATACCCTTGGGACGGAACAACTTGTTATACAACTTGCACCTTTCTTGGAACAAGCAGGGAAGGATATGTCTCCGGATGTTTTGTGGCGTATAGCAGAAATAGAAGCGCCGCGCCTTTCACGGCTCAAAGACATAACAGAGCATAGTGCGATGTATATAGAAATGCCATCCTATGATTCTGTGTTACTTAAATGGAAGGGAACACAAGATAATGCCGAAATAAAAACACATCTCATCGAAATTAAGAATATAGTGCGCGACATTACTGAAAAAGATTTCTTGTCTATAAATCATCTGGAAGAACTGCTTATGCCCTATGCCACCACACACTCAAAAGGCAATGTACTTTGGCCACTTCGCGTTGCGTTGAGTGGGCTGGAAAAATCGCCTGGACCGTTTGAAATTATGTATGTAATAGGCAAAAAAGAAACATTACAGCGCATTGATCACGCGCTTCAATTGCTTAATACCTAAATGAACCGGAAACCAGGAATTATGCATCAGATATCCATTCTTGCGATGGTTTTTATTTTGGGCGCACATCCGCTTTTTCCGGCAGACGCGAGCACTGAACAGGAGCTTCGCGCGCGCATGGAAACGCAACAAAGAGAAATAGAAAAACTTGAAAAAGAAATTGCCGAGTATCAAAAGACCCTTTCTAAAACCACCGAACAATCAAAAACCCTTCAACAAGAAGTAGCGCGCGTGGAAACCCAAATAAAAAAAGTAACCGCGGACATGCGGCTTACACAAAACCAAATTGCTTCCACGCAACTCCACATAGAAGAGTTAGATGGAGATATTGCCGCAAGCGAAATAAAAATGGAATCCTATCGCCAAACGCTTGCCGAAACACTGCAAGCGGTGTATCAGATGGACACCAGTTCACTTATGGAAGTGTTTTTGCGGCATCAACAGATTTCAGATTTTTTTGGGAGTCTGGAAGATTTACAAAGGCTTGAAGAGTCCATTCATGGCGATCTTGCGGCGCTACGTGAACTCAAAAAAGTTCTCGAGAATGAACGCGCAACACGTACTGAACAGAAAAAATCACTCTCCGCTCTCGATCGTGAACTACAGAATCGCCGTCTTATAGAACAAAACACCAAAAAGGCAAAAAATGCGCTTCTTGCGGAAACAAAGAATGAAGAAGCGCGTTACCAGCAACTACTGCGAAGCCGGGAAGTAAAAAGAAATGAAATGCTCAATGAAATACAGCGTATAGAAGACGAACTTCGAAAACTTATAAATCCATCAGCTATACCTGTGTCCCGCGCAGGTATTCTTGCCTGGCCCATCAAAGGCAGCGCGGTACTCACGCAAAGTTTTGGAAATACACCCGATTCAAAGATTTTATATAATGGAAAACCACATAATGGCATAGATCTTGGTGTTCCCGTTGGCACGCCGCTCTACGCCGCTGACTCCGGTGAGGTATGGGAAACAGGCAATACCGACACATACGCGGGTTGTTTATCTTATGGCAAGTGGATTCTCATCAAACATCCTAACAAGCTTGCCACGTTATACGCGCACCTTTCACAGATAGCGGTCACGCGAGGAACTTCCATCGCGCGCGGGGATTTGATAGGATACACAGGAGAGACAGGATATGCCACTGGCCCTCATCTTCATTTTACCGTGTACGACGCAACGACAGTGCAATTTCGAGCGTCTAAAATTCCTGGAAGCAATTGCCAATTTTTGCCGTATGGTGGGTATCTTAATCCATTAGCATACTTATAAAACGATACATGAATAAAGGTATCATACAACTCGTTATTATAGTTATTCTCTCGGTAATTATTTTAAGCTTACTGGGTGTAAGTTTGCGTACGTTATTAACAGATCAAACTTTGAAAGAAAATTTTATATTTCTGTGGAATTTTTTGAAACACGCGTGGGGGATATACGTATGGCCTTATATCCAGACGCTTTGGCAGAAGGTTTAAGAATTGCGGTACATATTGACAATTACAGCTTGCAATATGGTAGTGTCGCAAAATACTGTTTTGTGACATGTCTGCATGTAAGCAAAACAGTATTATTCACGACATTAGCAATGTCGTGAAAGATATATTGTGCGACGTATAGATAATTTCTAAAAGTTACACCCTATTTAAGAATTCCTCTACCTTCTCAAGCACTTCGACTTCATGTGGTATTAAATTGAGTTCGAGTGCCTCCTTGATTGTCACCCATCGTGCACCTTGGCATTCTTCCTTGCTTGGAATAAGTTCTTGCGACGAATCATACAATTCCACATGGACATATTTTTTGTCGGTTGTGAGTTTCTGCACATGCAGAAGTATGGGATTTTTAACTTGGTAACTTAGCTCTTCGCGAATTTCTCTCTGCAGGGCCTGCTCTATAGTCTCCCCCTCTTCTATACCTCCTCCGAAAGTACCCCAATAACCCGCCCAACGTTTTTTGTAGGCAGAACGATGTTGGAGATATATTAATTTTTCTGAATTATAGAGGACAAGAATTGAAACATCTGCCATTCACTCATGTTACTATATTTTTAGTATTCTTTCAGTACCCTTCTGTCAATCGTGCACAGCATAAAACTTTAGCGTATAGTGTATTTATGCGTACTTCCTACTCGGCGCTGGAGACATTTCGGCAATGCCCGCAAAAATATAAATTTCAGGAAATAGATAAAATAAAAACTCCCAAATCAAAGGAGGCGGTTTTTGGCACACTTATTCATGCTTCCCTCAAATTTCTTTTTTCACGCGACCCCCTCTACCCTTCTCTGGACGAAGTAATTGAAAATTTCCGGAATTCCTGGCGGGCATCTGATATAGTAAATCTTTCCGAAGATGAGCGGTCACTCTATCTTACGCAAGGTGAAAACATCTTGCGCCGGTTCTACGCGAAAAACCAGCCTTGGAATTTTAACGTAGTGGATATGGAATCTCGTTTTGAGCTCTCAATCACCGACCCAAAAACCAACACCGCGCATACCATCGCAGGAATCATGGATCGCGTTGATAAGCCGACTGATGAGACGTTTGAAATTATTGATTACAAAACAAGCCGCAAAATGAAATCACAGGAAAGCGTAGATGATGATCTACAACTTTCGCTGTATCACCTGGGTCTATTGCGCCGCTGGCCGCACATACAAGCACACAATGTCGTGTTATCTCTTTATTATGTGAAGCATAATGAAAAAATAACTACATCACGTAAAAAAGAAGATACAGAACGTATTGAACAGCACATACTTACCACCATCCGCGATATTGAAACCCGTACCGTCCAAAATGATTTCCCTCCCCAACCATCGGCGCTGTGCGACTGGTGCGGACACAAAGCCATGTGCCCGGCATGGAAATTCATGTTCCGGAAACCTGAAACCGAAAACCTCACGCAAGAGAATATAGAAAAAAATATCAAAGAATATTTTACTCTAAAAAAAACCGATCAAGAAATAACAAAGCGCCTTCTAGAATTGCAGGCTGATATTAAAATATATATGAAACAAGAAGGCCTTACGCGTCTATTTGACGACATGGGTACTATATCAAAAACCGTGCAAGAGCGGTTTTCCTATGACTACGAAAAAATTCACTTCGCGCTTGAAGCTCATAATCGGCTCGATATTTGGAATGCGCTTTTAAAACCCGATGACAAGCAATTAAAAGCAATCATCACTTCCCTGCCCTCTCCCTTACGAGAGCAGATATTGGAAACAAGAACGGCAACAAAAAAATTTGAAGTGCTGACCACAACAATGAAAAAAGCCATTGCGGAATAAAAATTATAACCCTTCGCATCCGGAGGCAATGGTGTACCCCGCCGCTTCCGCTGATTTTATTGAGTCAAACCAAATTTTATTTGCTTCCTTTATACGGTTCAATCCAGCACACCATTGGTAGTAGTAACGCTTCCCGTTTCTGCTTGCCGCTACCAACCCGGGCAAGCCCGAAGCCGTCATGTATTCCTGTATGAGTTTTTCTTTTGAAACAAAGCCTGTTTGCTCTCCTTCGTGTGTAAGGGCAATAGGACTCCAATCTTGCCAAAGAACCAAAAGACGAAAGATCCCACCGGCTAATAAAATCACTAAAAACACTCCACCGGTCCAAAAAAAGCCTTCTTTATCGCCTTTCCACCATTCCTTGCTATTTTCTATCAGTTTTGCTATTCTTTGAAGCATATAATACTAATTTTAGTTGCCTAGAGCCTAGAGCCTAGAGCCTAACAAAAAATGGCACATACAAAATCCGCGGGCTCCACAGCAAATGTTCGCGACTCACAACCAAAATATAGAGGCGTAAAAATTCATGATGGAGACCGTGCTATCAAGGGCAATATTATCGTCCGCCAGGTTGGCTCACGTATTCTCCCCGGAGCAGGTGTTCGTCAAGGAAGTGATTTTACCCTGTATGCGGTTCGTAATGGCATTGTAAAATTCTCCTCTAAACGAAAGAAACGATTTGATGGAGCGGTACTGCAAAAGAAAGTGGTAAGTGTTGTTTAACTTTCTTTTGTGTGTTCCCGCGTAGAATATTTTTCTTATATACTATGCGGGCGAGTAATTTATAGTTGCTAATTCTTGTCGTCTTTTTTCATCGCGGCTTGTATAAAAGCAAGAAACAATGGATGCGGATTCAAAAGCCGCGACTGAAGCTCCGGATGAAATTGCGTTCCCATAAAAAAGGGATGGTCTCGTAGCTCAATTATCTCTGCAAGGTCTCGTTCCTGGTTTATACCGGAGATAACAAGGCCTTTTGTTATTAAACGCTCGCGCAATACATTGTTAAGTTCCCAGCGATGGCGATGGCGTTCTTTTATGCGTGGCACGCCATATGCCTCATACGCTTTCGTTCCCGCTTTGAGACGGCATGGATAGGAACCCAAGCGCATGGAACCGCCCATGCGTTTCGTAGCTATATGTTCTTTTTGCTCCGGCAATACGTCAATTACCGGATATGCTGTTTTTGGATTTACTTCCGTGGTATGCGCATTCTCCATGTGGGCAACATTCCTCGCAAACTCTACAACTGCAAGATGCATACCATAACACAGCCCCAGATACGGCACATTGTTTTTTCGACAAAATTCTATCACGCGTATTTTTCCTTCCACACCCCGGCTACCAAACCCCCCCGGCACCACAATGCCGTCAAAATCCCGTAAACTCCAAAGTGCCTTTGGATCTTGCTCATATTCTTCCGCGTTGAGCCAATGCAATTCCGGAATCCGCTTTTCCGCCCACGCCGCGTGTTTCAATGCCTCAATGACTGAAAGATAAGAATCGGAAAGCGTAAAAGCGCCCGTACCAAAATATTTTCCCACGATTCCTATTTTTATCGGCTTTTTCGCGTCACGCGCCTGCTCTACGCGTTCTCGCCATAAACCCATGTCTTTCTTTTTGCGTATCGGCATGCGGAATTTCATCAGTAGTCTGTCGCCCAATCCATCTTTTTCAAAATCCAAAGGAACTTCATAAATGGAAGAGACATCGGGTGCTGAAATAATATCTTCCTCTTGCATATTGCAAAATATCGATACTTTCTGCTTTCGTGGTTTATCCAACGGAACCGATGAGCGAGCAAGAATTATGTCTGGCTGAATGCCAGCCGTATTCAAGGAACGTACTGCATATTGCGTAGGTTTGGTTTTCATTTCCCCCAGCATTTGAGGTATGGGGAAATAACTTACCATTACAAAAAGAACTTGATCAGGATGTTGTAATTTCATCATGCGGCCTGCCTCCAAAAATAAAAGATTTTGGTACTCTCCCACGGTACCGCCAATTTCTACCATGATAAAATCCGCTTTCGTGCGCGTGCCTGCGCGTTCAATTCTCTGTATAATCTCCTCGGGCACATGAGGCACCACTTCCACGCATTTGCCGTTAAACTCAAGGTTGCGCTCTTTTGTTATGACAGAAAGATACACCGCGCCTGTTGTCATGTAGTTATAGGCGTGCATATCTTCTCCTAGGAATCGTTCGTAGTTTCCTATGTCTTGATCACACTCCATACCGTCGGTCGTAACAAAAACCTCCCCGTGTTCTATGGGGTTCATGGTTCCCGCGTCTACATTGATGTACGGATCTATTTTTACTGCGGTCACGCGATATCCCCGCGATTGTAAAATTTTACCAATGGAAGACGTTGCAACACCCTTGCCAATGCCGGACATCACTCCCCCCACCACAAAAATATATCTAGGATGGATCACGCTCCACTGTTATGGAAATAGTGCCGGTAATAGCATCGTCAAATTTCAGTAAAATAGGATACGTCCCCAATTCCTTAATGTGCGCCTCTAACACAATCTGCTTCTCTTCTAAAGAATATCCCTTTTCTCCCAAGGCACCCGCTATATCAGCCTGCGCTACGGATCCGAAAAGATGTCCTTCCTCGGTTGCTTTACGCGTAAGAACAATGCGCTCTTTTTGCAATGCGCCCACAAGAGTGGTAAACGCATCCCGATCTTTCATTTGCTTTTGGGCTGCGTCCGCGCGCATACGCTCCGCCTGCTTCAAACCCGCGGCTGTTGCTAGTTGGGCGAGCCCGCGCGGGAACAGGAAATTGCGAAAATATCCGGCGGAAACATCTTTTACGTCGCCTGTGTGTCCAAGCTTTTCTATCTGTTTTCGTAAAATAACTTGCATATACGCCTATATTACTTGATTCCTTTTAGGATTTCAAGAGCCTTTTCCATCTGTGGATCCCGCAATGCTTCAAGGTCTTCCGGAGTCATTTCAACCACTACGTCGGGGTCGAGACCATTTTCAGAAAGGGAAACGCCCGACGGCGTAAGCCAGCGCGCTATGGTTACTTTTAATGACGTATCATCTGTAACATTCAACAGCTCCTGCACGGAACCTTTTCCGAATGTTTTTGTGCCAACAAGTTGAATCTGCAGATGATCGCGCAAAGCTCCGGCAAGAATTTCAGACGCCGACGCGGAGCCGCCATTTACGAGTATCACGGTGGGGATATCAGCAAGCGCGTTGTATCCATGGCTCCGATGCTCAAGTTCGGTGCCATCACCAAATGCTTCGCGCGCCACAACTTTTCCCGACTCCAAAAACCAACTTGCGATATCAACCGACGCTTCCAAAAACCCGCCCGGATTATTACGTAAATCAAGAATTAATCTATTGCTTCCGGAACGCGCCATTTCTTGGAGAGCTTTACGAAACTCAAGCGGAGCCTGTTCCGAAAAATTATACAAACGAATTATAAAAATGCCACCGTCCTGTTTTTCCATATCAAGAATGGGAATGCGGATGGTATCACGAATAATTTTTATAACACGCGTTTCATCTTCTCCGTTCCGTAAAATAGTAAGTATGACTTCTGTGCCTTTTTCTCCGCGAATAAGGCGCACAGCTTCATCAATCGTCAAATCTGTCGTTATGGTATCACCTATGCGCGCAATTTTATCACCCGGAAGCAAGCCTGCCGCCGCCGCGGGGGAACCCGTAAGTGGAGACACCACGGTAAGTATTCCCTTACGCATACCAATCTCTGCTCCTATTCCTTCAAATTTACCTTCAATTTCTGACTCGAAAAGTTCTTTTTCCACCGGCGGAAAAAACACCGTGTATGGATCATTGAGCGCGGCAACCATCCCGCTGATAGCGCCATACACCATAGCTTGTCTATCAAGATCTCCATTCGCGACATATTTCTCTTCCACCAAGTTCCACGCCTTCCAAAAAGATGAAAAATCAACTTCTGCCGGTTTCGCGATTTCTTTATTATAAAGTGATGTTACTTGATCTATCGCTGGTCGCTGACTGTACCCTACGTATACCCCCATGCCAAACCCGGCTCCTATCACAAGAAACGCTCCGGCAATCAAACTCATTTTTCTAGGAAATTGCATTCCTTAAGTATCGCAAAGAAAAAAGCCCTGGTCAATTGACCTTAGTTGGAAGTTTTGTTCAGCCATACTTCCCTAAAAATAACAAGTACGATACACTGAATGTATGGCTGTTGTTCATGGAAAAAACTTTATTTGGACGCATCTAGAAAAACCAACGGAAGACGATATCTTGGAAATTGCCAAAAATCGTGATCTCCATCCGCTGGTAGCCCAAGAGCTTTTGCATCCCACGTTTCATCCAAAAATAGAGGTATATGATTCGTATATCTATCTTATACTTCATTTTCCCCGTTTTAACACGCGCGACGCAACTTACGGCACTGAACTTGATGTTATCATTGGAAAAGATTTTTTTATTACTACCCAATACGCGCGGATGCCCATGTTTGAACAGTTCATAAACGCGTGCGAGACAGATAAGCGAAAATCAAAACAATATCTCACAAGTACGGGCGAACTCCTGTATTATCTGCTTTCCGATCTTTTTAGAGACTCATTCCATGAACTTGAAAAAATGGATACAGTCATTTCTGCCATGGAAAATATTATTTTCAAAGAGCGAAATCGCGACTATATAGAAAATATTTCTCTTCTGCGGCGTCAAATACTGGATTTTCGTCATGTTACTCATTCTCAACAGTCGGTATTGCAATCGTTAGCGGATGAAGGAAGAGAGTTTTTTGGAAAACACATGCAACCATACATACGCCGCATCACGGGAGATCATCTTCGGATGTGGCACATTTTGGAAAATCACAAAGAAACCGTGGAGGCGCTCCACGAAACAAATGAATCACTTCTTTCATCCCGCGCTACGGAAATAACAAAAAATCTCACCATTATGGCTTTTATTATTTTACCGCTTACCTTGGTGGCAAATATTTTTGGCATGAATGTGTCTTTCTTTCCTATTGTGGGAAGTCCGTATGATTTCTGGATTATTGTGGCTATCATGTTTATGGGGATCGCGGGCATGTTTATGTTTTTCAAATGGAAAAAGTGGATCTGAAACTCTACAATACATTATCTAGAAAGAAGGAATTTTTTAAACCCCTCAAAAAGGGAGTTGTTCGCATGTATACTTGTGGTCCTACAGTATATGGATACGCGCATATAGGAAATTTCCGATCTTTTATTTTTGAAGATATCCTTCGTCGGACCCTCCAAGTGGATTCTTATAAAATAAAGCACATTATGAATGTAACAGACGTAGATGATAAAACCATAGCCGCATCGCAAAAAGCAGGAAAAGAACTTGGAGAATTCACTAGAACATATGAAAAAGCCTTCCAAGACGACTTAAAAAAACTTCAGATTCTTCTTCCCACAAAACCATTCACGCGCGCAACCGAGCATATACCGGAGATGATAGCGCTTATACAAAAATTGCTCCGCCGCGCATACGCGTATGAAAAAGATGGATCCGTGTATTTTGATGTGTCACGTTTTGTATCCTATGGAAAACTTGCCCGTTTGGATAAAAATGGGCTGAAAGTGGGTGCACGCGTAGATATTGATGAATACGCAAAAAATGCCGCGCAAGATTTTGTGTTATGGAAAGCAAAAAAAGACAACGAACCGTCTTGGTCTTCCCCGTTTGGCGACGGACGACCTGGATGGCATATTGAATGTTCTGCTATGTCTATGACGTATCTAGGTCAGTCGTTTGATATTCATACGGGCGGCATAGATCTGTTATTTCCCCATCACGAAAACGAAATCGCCCAATCAGAAGCGGCTACCGGAAAGCAATTTGTGCGTTATTGGCTTCATGGAGAACATCTACTTATAGATGGAAATAAAATGTCTAAATCTCTTGGAAACATATTCACACTCCATTCCCTCGAAGAAAAAAACTTCTCTCCGCTCGATTTCCGTTATCTTATACTCACCGCGCACTATCGCTCAAAACTCAATTTTACATGGGATTCTCTGCGAAGCGCGGCGAACGCGCGCCGCGACCTGGAAGAGTTTGTACGCGAGCTTCTTGCAGAAAAAAAGAAACAAGCATCGCGCAAAAAACAACCCTATACATCAGTGGAAAAACAATTTTTAACGGCGGTTGCCGATGATCTCAACACTCCGAAGGCTCTGGGTATTCTATGGAAATTTATACATTCCTATCGAAAAGCGCGTATCAAAAACCCCCTAGCTGCCCATAAGCTCCTTCTAAACTTTGATCACATATTGGGTTTGGAACTTACAACCATCAAACAAACAAGTATCCCCGCTTCGATTCAACAACTTATAGAAAAACGGGAAGAAGCCCGCCAAAAAAAACACTGGCTCGAAGCAGACAGCCTCCGTGGCGAGCTTCAAAAGAAGGGGTGGGAAGTAAAAGATACTGCCAAAGGTTCTATTGTCACAAAGCGATAATTGATCGTTACCCACACATTCTCTACACGTTATCCTCTTAGTAGATGTTTGTTTCTAAAATTACTCTCGCCTATACTTATCCTATATGGCAGGCACTTCGGTATCTAAAACCTCTTTTTCTATGCAATCTGCCTCTGTTACAGGTGTTCGCATACCGCCCCAAAACGTAGAGGCAGAAATGTCGGTTTTGGGATCTTTAATGCTGGATAAAGAAGCCTATAATAAAATCGCGGATGTATTGCGTCCGGAAGCTTTTTATCGCGATCAGCATCGTGTCATCTTTGAGGCTATGCAAGAATTGTTTGAAAAACACATTCCCATAGACGTACTTTCCATATCAAACCGCCTTCGAGAAAAAAAACAACTGGACACCGCGGGGGGTATGAGTTATCTTACCTCCCTTGTTACCATGGTGCCTACCGCAAGTAATATTGTGCATTACGCCGAAATTGTGCAGAGAAAATCTACCTTGCGGAACATTATTTCCATATCACAGGAAATTAACCAACTGGGATACCAAGAATCGGACGAAGTGGAAACATTGTTGGACGAAGCCGAGAAAAAGATTTTCAGTATTTCTCATGGATCGTTACGCCAACGATTTGCTCCTGTTTCAGAAGGACTTGAAGCAGCTTGGGATCGTATTGATAACATGCAAGACGGAAACGCGTTGCGCGGAGTTCCTACCGGATTTGTCCAGCTTGATAACTTGCTTTCAGGTTTTCAAAAATCGGATCTTATTCTCCTAGCGGCTCGACCATCATTTGGTAAAACAAGCTTGGCGCTTGATATCGCGCGGCACGCGGCGGTTTCCCAAAATATCCCCGTAGGAATCTTTAGTCTTGAAATGTCTACGGAACAACTTATTGATCGCCTTCTTGCCGCTGAAGCGAATGTAGACTCCTGGCGACTTCGCACCGGCCGTCTGAAACACGATTCAGATGATTTTATGCGTATTCGTGACGCTCTTGGACGCCTTTCCAAAGCCCCGCTCTTTATTGATGATGAGCCTTCCAATAACATACTCCAAATGCGCGCCATGGCGCGCCGACTTCAGGCGGAACACGGTCTCGGGCTTATTGTTGTCGACTATATTCAGCTCATTACCTATCACAAAGCAGGTTCTGAAAGTTTGGTACGCGAAGTCACAGAAATTTCCCGCGCTCTAAAAGGTCTCGCGCGCGAGCTAGCGGTTCCCGTTATCGCTCTTTCCCAGCTTTCACGCGCGGTAGAACAACGCCATCCTTCTATCCCTAAACTTTCTGATTTGAGAGAATCTGGATCGTTGGAGCAAGATGCGGATGTTGTTATGTTTATTTATCGTGAAGACCGGTACAAAGACTCGGATGACAACAAAAATATCGTCGAGCTTCAGATAGCAAAACACCGCAACGGCCCTTTGGGAAAAGTAAGCCTGTACTTCAATCAGGAAATAACATCATTCAGAAGCCTGGAAACGCAATCATAGGTATCCCGCCTAATAGTCGTTAGCACTCCTTAATTTTTGACACATGGCACATCCTAAACATATCCAACGAACAACTGAAATCCTAGGACAGCTTCCCGGCATCGGTCCGCGGCAAGCCCTTCGGTTAAGTTACGTTCTCGCGAATAAAAATACAGCTTGGCGCAAAGAATTGGCTCAATTGTTGGAATCCTTTGACGCGAAACTTTCGCGCTGTGAGCTTTGCTTTCGTGTTATGGAACAACGCGGTTCTTCTTATTGTGACATATGCGCATCTTCTTCGCGCGCTAAAGATAGTATTCTTATTGTTGAAAAAGAGTCAGACATAGAGCAATTTGAAACCCATCAACAGTTTCAAGGAACGTATCATGTAACCGGTGGCACTATTTCCCCGCTTGAAAAAAACCCGGGCGAAAAACTGCGCCTACGAGCATTGTTTGAACGCGTAAAAACCCACCCCGCGCGCAGTACCATGGAAGTTATCATTGCCACTTCAAATACACTCGAAGGCAACCAAACAGCTGCCTATATTGAACGCGTCCTCCAACCTCTCCAAATAAAAATAACCCGCCTCGGGCGCGGATTATCTACAGGAGCAGAAATAGAATATGCTGATCCGCTTACATTGGAGCAGGCATTAAAAAATAGGCGCTAAGCGCCAATTTTTGTTATCTCAACCTCCGTAAAATGTTGCCGATGCCCTTGCTTGCGGCGATGGCGAGTTTTTGAATGATAACGCAAGTTGGTTATTTTTCTTGCCCGCGCATGGCGCAAAACTTTCGCGGCAACCGTTGCACCTTCCACCAATGGAGTTCCAATTTTTGCGTCCTCCTCCCCTGACACCAAAAGAACTTCATCAAACGAAAAATCCGTACCCTCTTCCATGGGCAATTTTTCTATTTTTAGTTTTTTCCCGGGCTCCACAACATATTGTTTCCCACCGGTTTTGATTACTGCAAAAGACATAAGAAGACTCTATCAAATTAAGACACGGTTGTATATCTTGACAAATAGCAAAAAAATTACTATGATAGTTTTAAAAGAAAGAAAAGGGGGCAGATATGGCACTAAAGCTCATTAACATGGAAGAGATCTGGCTCCGGATCGCGAGCACGCATGAATATGTTATTCTCTTGCCAGGAGTCTGGGTTATACAACGCATGCCTAACCCCACAGAAGGACAGGCTGCACAATGGATAAAGCTTGTTACCGATGATGGATTAATCGTTGGGTGCGCAGAAGAAGCACTTCTGGGAAATTACCCTACCACCGTCGATATTATCGATTGAAACGGGGAGGATTGGAAATGAATGATATAGTGGTATGTATAAAGAAATCAAAAACGGTAATTATTACTACCACATTTCCATTATATCAAAGATGTCCCGAAGGTATCCATACGTTGTTTGAACTCTCGCGCCGCATTTCTCAAGAGACGGGACTGCAGACAGAAGTATTATTTCGTGGAGATAAAACACTCCACATCACTTTCCACTGCAGAATTCCAAAAGAAACTCTCCTTGAAAAAGTTGAAGTAGTGGCTGGAATTATCAAGGAAGTGTATAAAGTGCCACAAGTGCGGGTACAAATCCAGCAAGAACTTTTATAAAGTTGACTTTTGTAGCGGTTCAACCGCTACACTAGTTTTCTCCATCTTCCCCCGCCGACGGCTTCTCCAAAGCCATCGGCTCAATCGTAGCTTCCCCGCCGGCTATACGGACTATGTCCTTGTCTATTTTCTTGAGCTCCTTATAGCCGACATTATACGTTCCTACAAGGGTACCCAATTGGGTGCCCATTTTTATTACATAACTGTCGTAGTTTATAAGATGTTTTTTTAATGCTTCCACATTTTTTTGGATATCTTTCGCGGATTCTTCAATTTGAAGCGCGCGCAGACCCTGAAGAACTGTCTGCAAATAAGCAAGAAATGATGTGGGAGAAACGATTATCACATGTTTTTCTTTGAACGCGTATTCAATTAAATCTTGGGTAGAAATCTGCACCGCGCCTACTTTATTTATCAACAAATCATAATAAATCGCTTCCGACGGAATAAACATAAACGCGAAGTCCATAGTATTCTCGCCTGGTTTTATATATTTAGATGTCTCATCGATGCGTGTTTTTAAATCTTGTTTGAACACTTTTTCAAGCCGCTCCCGTTCTGCGGGGTCATTTGTACCAAGAATGCGCTCATAGTTTTCGAGCGAAAATTTGGAATCCACGGGAACAATTTTGTCTTTTATGAACACCACCGCGTCCACCATAGAACCATCGCTAAATCCATATTGCATTTGGTAACTTCCGGGCGGAAGAACGTTTTTTAGCACGGTTTCTAGATAGTATTCACCCAGTACGCCGCGCTGTTTAGGATTACGTAAAATATCTTGCAAGCTTTTTAATTGATCGGCAAACCCCATCACCTGCCGGTTTGTCTCATCAAGTTTCGTGAGACGTTCGGTCACATCCTGAATAATTTTTGTGCTCTGCTGAAATTGCACCTGCATGGACTTGTGCGATTCCCCCATGTTGCGATCAAGCGTGCGGGCAATTTCCTGTACCTGGTTTTGAAGAAGCACCAGCGATTGGCTCTCCGTGGGTTTTTTGTCATGTGACACACGCAAAAAGAGCACTACAAATCCAACCACAACACAGATTATAAGAACACTGATTAAAATTTCCATGTATATTACTTGTTATTCCACCTGCCTTCTTCTAATAAACCACCATTTCCCTGCTTCAATTAATAGTATATTGAATACACCAAACAATATAATAATACCTGCATCAGAGAATGAAATGGAAACTAAAGAAAGAATATTTAAAAGAGACTCAAATAAAAAGACAAGCATCAATAAGGAAAGATTAATGGCAAGTGCCAGCCAAAAAAACAAATTCCCAAGTAATGGTATCTTCCATAACGGACGGCGCAAACTCCTCAGAGAATACCCAAAGAAAATAGAACCAGCCGCGAGCCCCAAAAACATAAGGGTGCGAATATGCTCAAGTTCATACCCACTCTTCTGTAAATATATGAAAAGTCCAAAGAGTGCCAAATCAGTGGCAATGCCGATAATAAAAATAAGAAACCACATTTGGCGCGTAAATATATGTCTCTCACGACCGCTGGCAAGACGCGGCTTCATCACATCATGTTCTTTTGGCTCAAACGCGAATGCGAATGTCAACAACCCTCCTCCCACGATATTGGTCCACAAAATTTGCGTGGCGCGCACCGGCAATGGAAAACCCAGAAGAAGCGCCCCCCCAACCAAAATAATTTCCGTAAACCCCGTTGCAAACACAAATGTAATAACTTTGCGAAGATTGTCCACAATAACCCGCCCTTGTTCAATAGCTTTCACTAAAACACTGAAACTATCTTCCAACAACACAATATCGGATGCTTCTTTCGCGACTTCCGTACCGGAACCAAGCGCAACTCCCACATCCGCGCGCTTTAACGCGGGCGCATCGTTTACGCCATCTCCCGTCATGGCAACCACCGCGCCTTTTTTCTGCCAAGCCTCCACGATGCGAAGCTTTTGGTGTGGCAAAACCCGCGCGTATACCGCAATGGATTCCACGCGCTCTTCCAAGGTTTTCTGTGTCATTGCTTCTAAATCATCTCCCTCTACAACGACGTAGTTCGCGGTGTCAATTCCCACTTCCTCCGCTATACGCTCCGCCGTGAGTCGATGGTCTCCCGTAACCATAACAGCGCGTAGTCCTGCCTGACGCGCCAATTGCATGGATTCTACCACATCAGGACGCAAAGGATCATGGAACGCGACAAAACCCACAAACACTAGTTTTCCAAAAAAATCCACACTATCCGTCGCGGGTATTTTTTCGACCGTCTCAAGACGAAACGCGGTTGCAAGTACGCGGTTACCTCCCTTGGAAAGATGTTCATGGGCTTTTTGCAGAGCCTCCAATCGTTGCTTAGTAAGAATTATCGTGCGCCCACCAACATACACGCGCGTTGCATACGTTAATAACACTTCTGGCGCGCCTGAAATGCGAAGGAGGGTACCTTTTTTTGTTTTATGCAGGGAAGCAGAAAACCGCCGCTCTGCTTCAAAAGGCAAGAAGTCAATACGAGGATTTTCCGCGAACACATGCGCGGGTCGCACACCCGCCTGAATGCCTGCCAACAGCATGGCACGATCCGTTGGTGTTCCTCGCGTTACCCATTCACTCAAATCCGCGTTCGGATTTTCAATAAACGCGCCCGACGTGGAAACACCAATGATGAGCGCGGCACTCGCGTGCGCCTCCTGCGTAAGAACATCGGATGGGTCTCCAAACAACTGGCTTCCGGTAACAATTTTGGAAACCTGCATTTTCGCCTGCGTGAGAGTTCCTGTTTTATCGGTGAGAATGATGTTTGTGGATCCAAGTGTTTCAGCCGCGGTAAGTTTTTTTACTAACCCCCCGCTTTTTAAAATCCGTTCCATTCCGAGCGCTAAAATAACCGTAACCGCCACAGGAAACCCCTCAGGCACCGCCGCAACCGCAACCGCAACCGATGTAAGAAACATTTCCGTTACAGATTCCCCGCGCAACAATCCAAGCGCAAAAATAATACCAACCGTTATCAAAACAACAACACCGATTAGTTTCGTGAGAGAAGCCATATCGCGCTGAAGAGGTGTTTTTTCTTTGCGGGTAGCGCCAACCATGAGGCTTATCTTGCCAAACTCCGTATAATGCGCGGTGTTTACCACAAGCGCGCGCGCAAGACCTTCCTCTACCAACGTACCTGCCCATACCATATTGGTTCGATCCGTAAGATGCGTGTGCTCGGGAAGTATCCCAGGCTTCTTATCAATACCAACCCATTCACCCGTAAGCGCGGATTCATTTACGCGAAGATTTCGCCCGTCTATCATACGCGCGTCTGCTGGCACGTAATCACCGGCACGCAACACTATCATATCGCCGGGAACAATGTCGGTTGAGAAAACCTCCTGTTCAGCGCCGGCGCGCACCACCACCGCGCGGCGCGTGATGTGTTCCTGTAATTTTATAAACGCGCGCGATGCTTTTCCTTCCTGCACAACGCCCACCAGCGTATTTACAAGTACCGTAAAGACAATAACAAGCGCGTCAGTACGCTCATCCAAGAACAAAGAAATAACCGCCGCCGCAAGCAGAATAATAATAAGCGGGTTTGCAAATTGATGTATAATAATGCGTAACAGATGAAACTCTTCACCGCCATTGATACGATTCTCTCCAATTCGTTCTTTACGTTTCTCCACTTCTTCTTTTCCTAATCCTTCATGTGGATGCACTTCAAAACGTTTATAGAGCTCATGTTCCGGAACCGCGTGCCATATATCTTTATTCTGAAGAGACGACATATCTACATACTAGCATCTCTATGAAATAAAGAAAAAAATTACAAAAAAGTACATGACAACCAAGTACAAATATGATATGTTTTCGATATCGCGGGATTAGTACAGTGGTAGTACGATAGCTTCCCAAGCTATAGACGCCAGTTCGATCCTGGTATCCCGCTCAAAAAACTACTTACTAACCAACCCCCCATTCTCCCATTTCCACGGCACGGCATAGAGTCTTACCTCCGCGCTGTTTAATTGTGCGCGCGCGAACTCATCAAACAACGCGCCATCAACTTCGATTGCTTCTCGGAGCTCATTTTGAAACGCTTGTGGAAAGAGCACATTCTCTACGAATTCGTCAACTGACCAGCCGTATAACTCTTTTGTCGCCTGCGGAAGAATGTTCGGGTCTGCCTCTTTAAGCGTGCTCGCCACCACCGCATCCGCGGATTCTTTCAAACCCGAGAGCGCCGTATGTTCCTGTGTGTACTGCCAAAAAACACGCTCCATAATAAGATTCTGAAGAATAGATTTAGAGATTGCTTCTTTTTCCGTTTGAGTAAGCAAAGCCCCCCCCGTTACAAGTCTGTTTTTTACTTCAAACTGCTCAAGTGCTTTCGCTCGTTCATTATATATCCGATATAGAAGATATTCTCCATTTACGCGGCTCACGGGAAACAAACCAAAAAACCAAATACCAGCACCTATCACAAGGAGGCAGAAAAATAGTATAACGAGTTTTTTTACTTTGGTTGTGTGTTCCATTATGGTATCCCTATCCATTGTAATAACCGTGAAAATAAACCATCCTTGATTGTCTCTTCACTCACATGCTTCGTATTTACATCCTGAATAATAATAACTTCTTCTCCTTGTTTCCGAAAATTCAATTTTTGTCGCGCCTCGCGTTCTATACCCTCCTGACTCCGCAATTCTTCCAATTCCGATGTAAGCATGTCTTTCTTTTCCTCAATCTCGCGCAGGCGTTCTTTCACCGCCTCACGTTTGGTTTCTGCCTCCCATCCGGCTTCCAAAGCTTGAAAACTCACAATTCCCATTCCCAAGAGCAATAACAGCATCACACTAAGCGCCGCGCGAGAAGCAAAAATCGCGCGCCAGCGACTTTGTTCTTGAAAATCACGCATAAAAAGAATACCATATTTGTATGCGAACGCAAAAAGCAAAAAAAAGGCTTGGTATTATATGGATGATATTAAGTGTTCTTGTTATCATAAGCATGATAGTATTTTCCATAGGTCCGTTTATATTATAACAGAAAAAGCTATTTTTTCATAATCTGAAGAAATGCTTCCGGCGGAATACGCATGTTCCCCTCGGATTTCATGCGCTTTTTTCCTTCTTTTTGTTTTTTCCACAATTTCATTTTGCGGGTCCTATCACCACCATATAAGTAACCTGTCACATCTTTTTTGAGCGCGGAAAGCGTTTCCGACGCCACGACACGGCCATGTAGTATCGCTTGAATTTTTACCTGAAAAAGCTGACGTGGCAGCACATCTTTTAGTTTAGCAACAAGCGAACGCGCAATGGTAGGGGCTTTCGCGCGGGATACCACACGTGCCAGTGGCGGTATCATTTCTTCCGCAATATATATATCCACCCGTTCTACTTGCGCAAGACGCTTTCCCGCCAATTCATACGTAAATGACGCGTAACCGGCAGTAACACTTTTTAACGCGTCAAAAAAATCAGAAACAACTTCACGAAGCGGTAATTCCGCAAACAGTTTCATTCTGATACGCCCTGATTGTGAAAAAGAACCTCCTCCCGTTAATGGCTCACTCGAGATAACCCTGCCCTCATGCGCGTCAACAAGCGTGATGATAGTACCCATGAAATTCTCAGGAGTAATTATCTCTGCAAGTATCCAAGGCTCTTCAATAAACTGAATGTCGGTAGGCAACGGAAATTTCGCGGCTGAAGAAATGATCTCCATGGTACCTTTTTTATTTGTAACTTCATACGCGATAGACGGGCTTGTGGTAACAACTGAAAGTGAAAACTCGCGTCGCAGACGTTCTGTTACAATCTCAAGATGTAACATACCCAAAAAACCGCACGCGAAGCTTCTCCCCAAGGCGGTAGAAGATTCGGGTTCAAATCGGAACGCGGCATCATTTAATTGCAGGCGACCCAACGCGTCGCGCAGGGCATCAAAATCGTAATCTTTTTCAGGATATAGGCTCGCCCAGACAACTGGCTGTGGACGCGCGTAACCAGGGAGTGGCTTTGGAGCAGGACCAGCGGTTACAGACGCGAGAATAATCGTATCTCCAATACTTACCAAGGAAGGATTTTTTACTCCGGTTACTATGTAGCCAATCTCCCCTTCGCCTAACACTTCCATGGGAGTCAAGATGGGTTTAAATACGCCCACTTCTTTGACCTCAAAAGAGGTGGCAGTCGCCATAAGACGCGCCTTGCTTCCTTTTTTTAGTTCCCCGCCAAACACGCGAACATAGGCAATAACTCCGCGATGGCTTTCAAAAGTTGAATCAAAAATTAATGCCTTGCATACCGATGCCTGCTGAAATGATGGCGGAGGAACCTCGCGCGTAACACGCTCCAGCAAATCTAAAACACCCTCACCCGTACGCCCTGATACGCGTGATACACGATCCTCCGAACACCCCAGCAACTCAGCAAGCTCTCGCACGGTTTCGGGCACGCGCGCGTCCGGCGCGTCAATTTTGTTTACCACGGGTATAATGGTAAGACCTTCTTTTTGGGCAATATGTAAATTAGTAAGCGTTTGCGCCTGCACGCCTTGGGTAGCATCAACTAAAAGCACCGCGCCCTCTACCGCCGCAAGCGCGCGGGAAACCTCATAGGAAAAATCTATGTGACCCGGCGTATCTATCAAGTTAAGAATATACTTTGTGCCATCTACCACATGTGTCATCCGAACCGGCTGCATCTTTATGGTAATACCGCGTTCGCGTTCAAGGTCCATCTGATCCAAAAGCTGGGGCCGCATATTACGCGCTTCCACCGTATGCGTCACCTCTAAAAACCGGTCGGCCAAAGTAGACTTCCCGTGATCAATATGGGCTATCACAACAAAATTGCGAATTGATGCATTTGCCATACTATCTATTGATGGTAGCAGAAATCATCAAAAATAAAAAAAATCCTGGGATGCTGCAAGTTGCAGATCCTAGACACAAAACCATACTATCTGTATACTTTGAATTACGAAATACTCTATTCTTGTCATCCCCGACTTGATCGGGGATCCAGTACCATTAAAAATCTATATATTTCTTGATGGAAATAGATCCCGCATCAAGTGCGGGATGACAGTAAGTGAGTTTCGTAATTCACAGTGTATACCAACATCAGAGATGTTCCGGTTCAAACCCAACCGCCGATTTTCGCCAAAATTTCTGCCCCAAAACATTTCGCACGTCCTTGAGTTCGCTATTGCCGCGCGCATGAAGAAAAAGAACTGCCGACCCAATGCCGCACACACCTGCCAAAAACCCATGTGAAAAGATGCCCAAAAACGTATCGCCATTAAATAATGGTTCCGACATTTGTAATATAGTATAACTAACAACACCTAATAACATACTTGCGAACGCTATGTCACACAAGAATGGAATAAACACACGAAGTCGAAACTGCTCTCCTCCCTCCATCCGCCTCAAATAAAAACCGAGAAGCGCCATGTTTACCAAAGCGCCTAACGCAAAAGCAAGCGGCAAGCCAAGAACCGCCGCTTGCGGCACGTCAACCACCCGAAGTATATGAAAAAAAGACGCATGCACGGCAGGTATCTCCTGTAACGCGCGCACAAAGAAAAAGGAGCATGCCACTGTAACCACCAACGTGAACACATTTATAATAAGAGGCACGCGCGCATTGCCAATGGCATAAAACGCCCGTACAAAAAGAGCAGTGAGACTTTGAGCCACAATACCTACAGCGAACAATGCAAGACTTGCCGCCACAAGCCGTGTGTCCGCCCACCCAAACTCCCCCGCGCCAAGAACCACGCGCACAATATGAGCTCGTAATGTTATAAAAAGTACTGTTATGGGAAGCGTCCAAAATATAATAGAACGAGAAGCAGAAACTACGTGTTTAAAAAAAACGGCACGTTCGTGTTTAATAATAAGTTCTGCCATGGTTGGGAACGCCGCCACACTGTAAGAAAGACCAATCACTGTCAGAGGAATGGATTGTAAATTAAAAGAAAGCTGAAATACCGCGATGGACCCCGCACCCAAGGTGGAAGCAATGGCGGTCACCATAACAAATGTAATCTGCGCTACCACAAGACCCGCGGTGCGCGGGAATGATTTCTGAAACACTTGTGCCATTTCGGAAAACATCCAAACGCCTATCCGAGGATAAAAACCTGTACGTATCAAACTAGGTATTTGAATTATTATATGCAATAAAGCCCCTAACACAACTCCCCACGCAAGTCCCCTAAGCCCCCATCGAGGCGCGAATAAAAGGATGCCGGCAATAATGCCTATGTTATAAAAAAGAAATGTAGCGGCATAGACAAAAAATTTTCGGAATGACTGCAAAATACTTGACAGAAGACTGGAAAGACCCAAAAAAAGCTGAGAGACAAGTAATATACGCGACATAGCAATAACTTCCTGCTTGCTTTCTGTGTCAAAACCAGGCACATAGAATGGAACAATAAACGGCATGCTCACATATGCCACTATCGCCAACAAAATTACACTCGTCACAAATACCGAAAAAACTGTGTCAAAAAAAGCCTGCGCGCGTTGCTCGCCTTCCGAAAACCGTTCCAAAAAAAGAGGAATAATCGCCGTAGAAGCCACAAAAAATAACGAAAACGCGTATAACAAATCCGGCACACGAAACGCCGCGTAATACATATCAAGTTCGATACCAGCGCCAAAACGCGATGCAAGCAAGCGATCGCGTAAGAGCGCGAGGAGATTACTGACAATTGTCGCGAGAGCAAGCAAAAAAGCCGCTTCTCGCACACCGCGAAATTCTCTGTGAAAAAGCTCAAAAATGCGTCGTCTCACTGTTGTGTTTATCCACCCGTAAGCGATATCAAACTCCTTTATTCTTCATTTCTGTTATCTTTCTGATCAGGCTGATTTTTTTCCAGCGCGCCCTCTTGCTCCAGTTCTTTCCCTTCTTTCGAAACAGGAGGTCCTGTGCGTGTAAGAGGAGGAGGTGTAATACCAGTCAATGGGTCCTTCCCCGCGCGCAGATTCTCAAGAATTATTCGTACTTCCGCGTTATCAGGATTGAGAACTTGGATGCGTTCAAATTGTTCAAGAGCGGGTGCGATCGCACCTTTTACCGCATAGGTAAGTCCTAAGAAATAGCGGGCATTTGAATAATTCTCATTTAGTTTCGTTATCCGTTCAAAAATAAGCTGGGCATCATCATATCGAGTTTGTTGATAATATAGTAAGCCAAGCTGAAAGAGCACGCCAATATCATTGGGAGCAAACACCACCGCGCGTTCTGTGTTATTAATAGCGTCTTGTACATTACCCTTAATGATAGCTATTTGCGCGAGACGGAAATGAGCCGCCGCGTAGTCAGACTTCAATCGAATCGCTTCCTCCAATGCTTCCCGCGCTTTTACATAATCTCCCAACATCATGTACACACGAGCAACATCATCACGCAATAAAGGATCCGTAGGAGCCTGTGTAATGGCCTGCTTATAAGCGTCCACTGCCGCTTCCGCGGCACCCGCGGCATAGGGAATCGCCATTTCATATACTTGCCCTAGAAGCTGCCAACCTGCCGCGTTCCCAGGATTGACTTCCGTTGCTTTCTGAGCGCTTCCAATCGCGGAGGAAAGCGCCGATTGAAAAGATTTTTGTACTTCTTCAGGCGATTGATCTGCGGTACTTTGAAGCACGCGCTGGAGTTTAATGGAAGAAGTTTGTGTTATGGCGCTATAATACTCATCACGGCTGTCATCTAACACAACTGCTCGCTGAAAGAACTGCTCCGCCTCATTCACTGAACTGCGCACCAAGAGCGCTTCAACCCCGCGGCCATACTCAATGGCAGCAACTTGTTTTCGAGTTCTAATATAAAGCCCCACTAAACAAACAACCATGAGAAAAACGGTGATAAGCGCAATTAAAAAGCCTTTCGCGGAGTCTCCACGAATCATGAAAACGCGATATGGAATAATGCCCGCAATGCTTAATTCCGCCGCAAAAAGCCCTAGTAAAAGGAATGTAAACACAGAGGTAACGACAGTCAATGGATAAAAGAACCAAGATGAAATCAAAAAGAGAAGACCAAAAAACAGTGCGCTTATATATTGATGATCTTTATTTTCAATCTGCAATTTTCCGAGCAGTAATAAGCTGAACCATAAAAATGAGCCAATAAACAAGAGGAATGCGAGCGTGCCCAAGATGCCTGTAGTAGGTATTAAGGTAGTAACAAACGAAGAAGCCGTGGCAAACCGCAATCGCCAATACACACTCGTATTAACCGCGGGATCTTTAAATTTATCCCACGCGTACCCAAACTGATTTGGTCCCACACCTAGTAAAGGACGTTCCTGAAAAACATGTTCAGCAACCTGCCAGGAAGAAGAAATAGACGGCACCACGTCAAGTGGCGGGTTGAGGGAACTCTCAAAAATACTTACTATATCCTGGGAAAGAAAAAACATGATGGAAACAAAAAGGAACAGCAGAGGTCCCATACTATACTGGGCGCGGGTACGACTCGTATGAGAATACACATACGCAAGATACACAATGGACGTAGCACCAATACCAAACCACACCATATGATAATTCACAATCACGGTTCCCACAAAAACCAATAGAAGAAAAGCCATAAAAAACAAGCGTTTTACCTGTGACATATGACCGCTTCCTGTAAGAAAAGAAAGCAGACTTACCAGTATAAAACCCAAAAATATTCCAACCGTATTCCATGAACCAACCGGATTGAACGTCCGTACTTTAGCAAATTCCCAAGGGAAAATATCAATTCCTAAAATACTCTGAACCACCAAAAATAAAGAAACAATACCCGCGGACATGAGAATCAACATATAAGTCATGCGGATATGATTTTCTGCGCGCAACGCAACCGAAGCAAGAAACGCGAGCATACCACCCGTGAGTATATGAAAAAAAGATGTGGCAGACGATCCCCACAAACTCGTTTCTTTGCCCACAGAAAAAAGAGCCGCGAGTAAATACACCAATATCCAAACACCAAGCGCGTACATGGGGGTGAAGCGTGGAATTTTAAACGCACCCATGTGAATTGTTATCCCCAACCACGCGATAAACCCAATGAGTGTCAAAAGAGCAACAAAAAACATTTTGTTGCCATCAACCGGATTGTCTGTAATCGGCAAAAACCAAAGCGGTGAGAGTAATGCTATAACATACACACTCCAGCGCGCTACAACGCCCCATAACGGCTCTTCATTTTGATTTATAAGAATTTCTGTCTCTTCTCCTATGTTCACGGGAGTAACAACAGCATGGTCTTCTTCTTTAGAAAAAAATTTTGAAAACATATGTTAATTGAGTTGATAATCTGTTAGTGCGTTTTATTATAAATAGTTGTATTGCAAAATACAATGCAACTGTGTACACTTCCTATAATAGCATAACATATAACAATCGTGGAACGGAAATATTTCACAATTAAAGAAGCGGCAAACTATCTTGGTGTAAGCTCTCTTACCCTGCGTAATTGGGACAAACAAAACAAGCTCACGGCATATCGCAATCCGATCAACAATTACCGGATGTATCGCCTTGATCAGCTTGAACTGTTTTTGCGTTCTATTGAGTTTCCCCAAAAAAAACATCATACGCAAGAATATAACACATCAACCAAAATACACATCCGAACCGATGAAGATTGACATGGTATGTTACATACAGTATAATCCGTATGCATGTGCTGGGTAGTTGCCCCTGCTTTGGCAGAGGAGGAAAGTCCGGGCACCCTCTAATATTATAGAGAAGAAGATAGTGGTTAACAACCACCCTCCGATCTTCTCGGAGCGAGACAGTACCACAGAAACAACACAACCAATCATCATCAACCTAAGTATAAAGCTTGGGATGGTGAAAGAGGTACTGGTGAAAAGAGTGAGGTAAAAGCTCACAGGCATTACTGGTAACAATAATGCGCGGGAAACACTTATCTGGTGCAAGCCCTTTCATGGGCGCTAGATCGTAACAGTAATGTTGCGGCAAGACAGATAACTACCACCAATTTGGTACAGAACCCGGCTTACAGGCACATGTCAAAGATCTATCCAGCTCGTCTGGGTAGGTCTTTTGTTTAGAGTCTATTTCTTTCGCCGAAAGAAAGCGGGAACATCCCATTCATCGCTTTCTTTTGATTCAAGCTCTTCTTCAACCATGGGCAGAGGAGGAGACATCGGTATCACCGCCGCTGATTGCGCGATGGGTCGGGAAGTATTAATGCCAGTAGAACGATTAACTGTAATAACCTGATCAGGCTTCTTTATGTTTTTTTTATCAGCGTCAGCGGAAAAAACATTAAAACGAACCATATCAGACGGGAAACCTGACGCGATGACCGTTACCTTGATCTCCCCTTTCTTTAAGCGCGCGTCTTCCACGGCGCCAAAAATAACTTTCGCGTCTTTATCTATGGATTCAGTAATAACACGGGCGGCTTCCTGCACTTCCCACATAGACATATCGGCTCCCCCATGAATAGAAAAAAGCACTCCGCGCGCGCCATCAATCGCCACATCCAAAAGCGGTGAATTAATGGCTTGCTTTGCCGCGTCGGTTGCCCGGGTCTCACCTATTCCCTTTCCAATACCCATAAGAGCCGAGCCTGCATCCTGCATAATTGCCTTTACATCAGCGAAATCTACATTAACAATTCCGGGCATAGTAATTAAATCAGAAATACCTTGCACAGCTTGCCGCACCACCTCATCACATACGGCGAACGCGTCCTTAAACGTTGTTCCCTTTTCAATGACTGACAAAAGCCGATCGTTTGGTATAAGCACCATGGCATCCACTGAACCTTTTAATTGGATCAGACCCTCTTCCGCAATACGCGCGCGCTGTGCTCCTTCAAATGTGAATGGACGCGTTACCACAGCAACTGTAAGCGCACCCTGCGAACGCGCGGCTTCGGCAATAACCGGCGCGCCTCCCGTACCCGTACCACCGCCAAACCCGCACACGATAAAAGCCATATCAGCTCCCTTAAGCGCGTCTTTTATTTCTTCAATTGTTTCTTCAGTCGCCTGCCGTCCCAAATCAGGGTTCATGCCGGCTCCCAAGCCGCGCGTGAGATTCTTGCCCACATGAATTTTTTTCGGGGCAAGATTATGATGAAGATCCTGGGCATCGGTATTGATAGCGATAAAATCAACACCTTGGACTTTCGCGCGGATCATGTGGTTTACAGTATTTCCACCGGATCCTCCCACGCCTACCACCTTTATACGGGCAAACGCTTCAACTTCTGGCTTAATGTTTGGCATAAGCCTATCGTACTTCCCGCGCCACTTTACGTCAATGTTTAAAAATAATCAATACTATGGTGAAAAAACAACCTTCCATGGTTAGACTGTGGAGAAGCTGTGCATTGAGTGGTGATAGTTCACTATAGTATAGAAAGGGCTTACGGTATAAGAGACCGAACAAACCGCATGATATATCCTCCCCACTTGGAAGGAATAAAATGTGGCATCTGGCTCTTTTCCTTTGTTCCGGACATCAGCCCCACAAGTCCCACAGCCGTCGCCCATGCAGGATCCCGCGCAAGTTCATGTTCAGTGTCCAAAATGCGTATGACTCCCACTTCCGCGGGCAATCGAAGCGTACGGCGCGAAAATTCAACAAGACCTGGCACACCTGCTCCCCCACCCGTAAAGACAACACCCGCAGGCAAAAGTCCTGCGCGTCCCAACCGCCGCAGATATTTTTCCACCAATTCAAAAATATCGGCTGTACGCGCTTCCATGACTTCCGCCAAATCCCAGCGCGAAACAGTCATGGAAATGTGAGGCGCAAACTCTCCAAAGTGAATCATCTCGCGGCGAAACATGGATTCTTCTCCCGCAATCGCCCCGCGCGCGATTTTAACCGCTTCAGCCGCTTCCAAAGGAAGTTGAAATCCTATGGCGATATCATGTGTAATATGGGTAGATCCCACGGGAAATACCTGAGTAGAGATAAGAGAACCTTCTTCATACACGGTGCACGTCGCGGTCTCGCCACCTAGATCAAGATGCAAAACACCAATTTGCTGTTGATGCTTTGTTACCGTAGCATGTACCGAAGCAAGAGGCGCAGGAACAATATCGTCCACTGAAATACCGGCCGCCTCAACCGCCCGCACTAAATTGCGTAAATGAGGAGAAAAAGCCGTAAGATAGAGAATATGCGCTTCCAGACGATTCCCTATCATGCCTATGGGCTGTTTCGTGCTGGGCTCTTTATCAACCGCGTACTGGACCACAAGTTCCTGTAAAATTTCTTTATTGGCAAGAGCGGGAAGATTTGCTCGCGCGGCAGAATGCGCGCGCGTAACATCCGCTTCGCTTATTTCTCCGTCGGCGCGAGAAGCCGCTACAACGCCCTTTGAGGCAATACTCCCAAAACCCGATCCACCAAAAGCAATATAGGCATGCTCTATGGCAACACCCGCGTGTTGAGCTGCCCGTTCAACCGCTTGCCGAATACTTCCTGCTACCGCCGAAACATCAACAACCGCCCCCCGGCGCATTCCGACTGCTGGGCTCAAGCCATACCCAAGAATCGAAAAAGAAGAAACCGTGCCTTCCGCGCGCGGCTCTGCCACCACAACGCGTATGGTGGAAGTTCCTACATCTATGCCAGTTATAATAGAACGAGACATTTTTTCTTGAAACCTAACGCTTGAACCCTAAACCCCATATATGTGATTTAATATGTTCTGTTCTTCCTTTTCCATCTTTTTTCCATCTTTTTCCGTCTTGTGATCATGCCCGTACAAATGTAAAAGCCCGTGCGAAAAGAGATACGCCACGCGGCGGGTATATGATTCACCCACACGTTTAGCCTCACGCTCTGCCTCATATGGATTTATAACAATCTCCCCCGTTAATGCATCCAATAAAAACGCAAGAACGTTCGTCTGACGATCGTACTTGTGCCATTTTTTATTTACAGCTCGCATCGCGCGATCATCTAAAAAAACAAGGCTTACTTCCATAGTACGCTTTTTAGACACAAGAGAAAAGAGCCGATGCAATATTGCCCGGGGAATACGCTTTGAAGTGTTGTTTGTGATTGAAAAACGAGAGTGCACGTAATTTAATTTCGAAGGGACTTTTTTACCGCATCGGCTACGCGATTACCCGCCGCGCGCCCTTCCACAGCGGTCATAATATTCTTCATAACGGCACCAAAATCTTTTTGGGAGGATAATCCTTGTTGTGCTATACTGTTCTTCACTATGTTCTCGAGTTCTTCTTCGGAAAGCTCCGCGGGAAGATACGCTTCAAGTATCCCCGCTTCTTTCTTTTCTTTTTCCGATAATGCCGCGCGTCCGCCTTTTTCAAAGCCTTCTGCCGCCTCCTTTCGCTTTTTTACTTCCGAGCGCACAACCTGCAAAAACTCCTCATCTGATAAGCCTTCCTCTTTTTTGGCGAGGCTTATTTCTTTATTTTGAACGGCGGCAAGAACCATGCGAAGCGTGGATACGCGTAATTCATCGCGATCCTTCATCGCCTGTTTTAAGTCTTCAGAAATTTTTTGATGCAATGCCAATGTGGTATTATTCTATCTTCCCCAACTTACGAAGCTTATCTGTTTCCTTTCGGCGCGTCATGCGATATATCGCGTTCTTTTTTTCAATCCGCGGGGAAGCAGACCGCGCGCGATAGCGAAAAGACCGCACGCGCATCAAAATACCGCTTTGCTGTACCACGCGGCTAAACCTGCGCAAAAACGCTCCTGTAGACTCTTTTTGTTTTTTGGTAACAATTAAAGGCATATAGTTATAAATCAGGCTGTGAGTTACTCCATCCTCCTAATAAATGCAGGTGCAAATGATCAACCACTTGCCCGCCCTCGCGACCCACATTTACGCTCAACCGATATCCTTCGAGACCTTGTTCTTCTGCCATGTCTCGCGCCATATATATCATATCACTCATAAGCATCCTATCTTCTTCCGTAAGATCTTTTATTGATTGTACATGTTTTGTAGGAACAATCAAGAGGTGTACCGGCGCCTTCGGTTTTATGTCTTTGAACACCACAAGATCATTTGATCGCCGGACAATTTCAGAAGGTATCTTACTAAGCACGATATCACAAAATACGCAGTCTCTCTCCATGTTATCCTTTTTTTCCTTTAAGACGGGTTTTGACTACACCCGCGATGTCTTTCAAAGAAATTGTTTCCTGCATTCCCGAAGACATTTCACGCAATATGACAGTACCATCTAAAGCTTCTTTTTGTCCCAAAATAAGAGCATATGGCACTTCCAATTTTGAAGCAATACGCAATTGACTTTTTATCGAATCCTTACTTACAGACTCAGCAACTAAAACTTCAGCTTTCCGAAACTCCTCTAAAAGATTGAAAGATTTCTTCTTTGCCGCGGGTCCCAATTGCACAAGAAACAGGCGCGGCTGTGGAGCCGATGGAACAGGTATTTGTTGGGCTTTCATTTCCAAAATAACCCTATCTAATCCTATAGCGCCGCCTGCCGCGGGAGTTGGTTTTCCACCAAGAAATTTTATAAGTCCGTCATAGCGCCCCCCGGCTGCCATCGCAATGGGAACAGATTTCGCGCTTACCGGCTCTTCAGTATTCATAGACGTATCCGCATCATTCTCAGAAGAGCCATCCTCATAATTCACGAACATTTCAAAAACCGTGTCCGTGTAATAATCAAAGCCGCGCACCAAGTGCGGATTCATAAAATAAGGAACATTGCTTTCATCTAAAAATTCAAGCAGTGTCTTAAATCGTTTTTTAGAAGCTTCACTTAAAGACTTAATCATTTGCGGCGCTTCCTCCTTTAATTCAACGCATCCATGTTCTTTACAGTCAAGTAAGCGAAATGGGTTTTCCCGAAATCGCCGTTTACAATCTTTACAGAGAGAATTGAATCGCTTTTTATAAAACGTAATAAGTTCTTTTCGATACGTCGCGCGGGATTCATCGTCGCCCATGCTGTTTACTTGAACCGCTATATTCTGAAAGCCAAGCTCCTCCAGTATGGTATACAACAAACGGATAATAAGCGCGTCAACCACCACATCTTCTTCACCTAAAACTTCCAATCCAAATTGGTGCAGTTCTCGATACCGTCCGCGTTGCGGATTTTCATGGCGAAAAAAAGAACCATCGTAAAAAAGTTTTACGGGTTGGGGCACCGTATGCATGCCGTACTGAATATACGCGCGCGCAACGGGCGCCGTCCCCTCAGGTCGGAGTGTCAACATGTCACCACCGCGCGTGCGAAAGCTGTACATTTGCTTTTCAATAACATCGGTTGAATCACCCAACGTGTGCAAAAAAAGATCTGTCTTTTCAAAATGGGGAGTCTCAATGCGGTTAAAACCATAAAAACGCGCAATATCAGTTGCTATGTGCCGCACGTGTTCCCAATACATTTCATCAGACGGCAAAATATCGTGCGTGCCTTTGGGAGTTTGTATAATTTCTTTTGTATTTTTTTTGATGGACATATATTCAGATGAATTATGGGAAATAATATGCGTCTTTATATTTCTGTAACAACCCCGACTTCCGTAATGGGCCACAAGCGTAAAAATGTTCTACCCACAAGAAATTGTTCGTCTAAAACGCCCCATTGACGAGAATCATAACTTTTATGCCGATTATCCCCAAGCACAAAATACTCACCGGGACCCAATGCAACATGTTTGTCTGGTGTCGTTTCTAGTGAGGAAGAGATATAGCTTTCTTCCAAAATAATCCCATCCGGATATGTAGCGTTTTGTATAATTATCGACCCGTCTTTGATAATAACCGTCTCCCCGGGAAGCCCGATAATCCGTTTGATAAAAAAATCAGATGGATTCTGTGGATACCGAAACACTGTCACTTCCCCCCGCTCTGGAAAACGCAACAAGTAACTCAACTCGTCCACGATAAGATATTCGCCGTCTTGGAATGTAGGTTCCATGGAAGCTCCGTTCACAATAAACGGCTGTGCCACAAAAAAACGAATGGGTAATACAATAGCAAGGGAAACAAGAACAACCTTCACAAATTCCCACATCTCATGGAAAAAACGTCCAAAAAGACCCGAACCGGACTGTTGTGGCAAAAAAGATTCAGATTCTTCGTTTTCGTTCATAAAAAATTACAATAATAATGTCATTGTATGCCATCCATAATAAAAAATCAAGGCATCCGGACACGTATATGCACTATGTACATACGTACGTAAGAGCGCGTATAATAGGAAACATGAAATCATCTTCATCGTATAGTTATATTGTTATAGGCTTGGGGAATCCGGGCAAAGAATACGAACACACGCGACACAATGCCGGACGAAATGCCGTGTTGCGGTTTGTAAAAGAGAATAACCTGTCTCCGTTTGAAGAAAACAAAAAACTACGAGCATTGGCATCCGAAGACACGATCGAGAAAACAAAGATATGGACAGTACTCCCGGAAACATTTATGAATAAATCCGGCATAACCGCAAAAAACCTCAACATAAAAAATAAAAAACAGATTGCCGAATCTGTTATCGTAGTACACGATGATCTTGATTTGCCCATTGGAACCATCAAGATTGTAAAAAATAGAGGGTCTGCGGGCCACAAAGGCGTGGAATCAGTTATGCGAGCGTTGGGTACGCGGGATTTTACGCGAGTTCGCATCGGTATTGCAAAACCCGCGCATATCAAAAAAAGCCAGTCGGAAGAGATAGTTATAAAAACCGTTATTGGAAAAATTTTGCCGGATGACGCGAATCTTCTCAAAAAAGGAATAAAGAGAGCCGCGGAAGCACTGCGAACAATTGCGGAAAACGGCGTGGATCGTGCCATGAACGAGTGGAATTGAAAATAATGCAGAAATTTTATATCATACAAATATGAAAAAGAAACAAACGCGCATGAGTGTGCGACAAGATCTCACGGAGGTTGAAAATAAAATAGAGATAGTCCTTGAAACAGTGAATGAGATACGAAATGAAATACGTACGCAAACGACAATGATTTCTCAACTCCCCACCAAGGAAGAAATTTCAACACTCTTGAACCTAAAACAACAGCTTGACCGCGTACGAGAAATAATCCGCGAACGGTTGAAAGTACAGGTTTAGCGGTTCAACCGCTAAGTACCTTGACTTGCGCGTGCTCGCAATTCTTTATACACTCGTAAGGTGCAAGACGCACAGCATACCGAACAGCTTCTTATCGCCGGACTCCACCCCCATTTATTGGAAAAGCCCGTTTTTTGGTTTCAGAAACGTAAAAAAGAAATTCTCCGCGCGCGTCTGGTAACACCCTTCTGGCAACACACCACGATCGTTGCTCACATAGGTTTTCATGTAAAGCTCTCTGAATTGTTACGAATGCTTCATGACATAGGATACACCCGCGTACAAACAGTCGCGCACCCGGGAGAATATGCCGCAGACGGCGGCGAGGTGCATGTATATCCGATTAACGAACATGCTCCCTGGCGCATTATTTTTTTGGGAAACACTATTGAGACCATAGAGCAAACCCGTCCGAAAGAATTAATAACAGAACTATCCCCGCTTCAAAAAAAATTTCTTGAACAAAACCGCCTCGGGCTTTTGAAACCCGGAGACTATGTGGTGCACATGGATCACGGTATAGGGATATTTCGAGGTTTAGAGGAGAAGAATGCCAAACAATATATTTCCATTGAATACGCGCCTGCATCATCAACACCTGCAACAGTAAAGCGGTCTGTTCGCGCGTTGCCAGAGCGAGACTCGCCCGGCTTTGCTGGGCTACCTGACATGCTTTTTGTGCCCCAAGAACTTGCCAAAAAAGTAACACCCTATATTGGTTTTCGCACCCCAAGAATACATCGCCTGGGAACGTCGTTATGGAATTCAATAAAAAAGAAAACAAAAGAAGATATCATAAAATTCGCGAAAGAACTTTTAGAGATCTATGCAAAACGCGAAATAAGCGAGCGGCCGCCCTATATGCCACAGAAAGATATGGAACAATCGCTCGCGGCGTCTTTCGCGCATGAAGAAACGCCCGATCAGGCTCAAGCAGTCATGGAGGTTCTTTCAGATATGGAATCACCACGACCGCTTGATCGCATTGTGCTTGCGGATGTGGGATTTGGAAAAACAGAGGTCGCGGTTCGCGCTTCATTTCGCGCCGTAGTAAATAATCGCCAGGTAGCGATTCTCTGCCCTACCACAATTCTTGCGGATCAGCATTTTGAAACATTCAAAGAACGATTTTCCGCGTTCCCTGTATCCGTTGAACGTTTGAGCCGCTTGGAACGGCCCGGGACACAAAAAAGCACGCTCAAAAACATAGCGCGGGGAGTCACCGATATTGTCATAGGCACACACCGCCTCCTTTCCCGCGATGTCACTTTTCCACGGTTGGGACTTTTAATTATAGACGAGGAACAACGCTTTGGCGTAAAGCAAAAAGAACATATACGCACACTAAAAGAAACAGTGGATGTGCTTTCTCTTTCGGCAACCCCCATACCGCGGACGTTACATTTCGCGCTCTCGGGGTTACGCTCCATGAGCGTTATCACCACTCCTCCCAAAAATCGCGTTGCCCCCAAAACATTCGTGCTTCCTTTTGGAAAACAAGTAATCAAAAATGCTCTGGAAGCGGAACTTGAAAGAGGTGGACAAGTGTACGTTCTTTGCAACCGCATAGGAAAAATGCCGATGATGCGCGACTATATACGAGACATCATTCCTGACGCGCGTGTAAGTGTGATACATGGCCGCATGAGTGAATTACAACTTATAACCGCCATGCATGAATTTCGGGAACAAAAATCGGATATACTGCTTGCCACTACCATTATTGAAAACGGGCTTGATATTTCAAACGCGAATACCCTCATTGTGGAAGACTCGTCCCTCATAGGACTTGCCCAAGCTCATCAACTACGCGGGCGCATCGGCAGAGGCGCGGTACAATCATACGCGTTCTTTTTATATCCCTCTAAAAAACTAAAAGAAAAAGCCCAGCGGCGGCTGGATGCATTATTCGATACTCAATACTTGGGCGCGGGGCAAGATATAGCACTCCGCGACATGGAAATTCGTGGCGCAGGCAACGTCCTTGGGCGCGATCAGTCGGGACGTATGAATCAGATAGGAATGAACCTCTACTGCCAGATGCTAGAAGAAACTGTCAGCACTATGCGGGAAGTTTCCCCTCATCCCCTTCCTTCACATGACTAAGCGAAAGTTTTCGCTCTTCCGAGCTTAAATTCAAAATTTGAAAATGATACACATTGTCAAGCTTCATATACTCGCGCATTTCTTTTTCAGAGCCAAACTCCGATACATGCGCCAAACCAGAAAGGAGAAAATCTTCTATCTCCACAAACACACCAAACCGATCAATTTTACGCACGCGTCCTTTTACGATATCACCCTTTTTAAACTTGTCCGCAAAATCTTTCCACGGATCGGGTTTTAAGGCTTTTACCGAAAGGGAAACCTTACCTCCTTCCACATTTATAATCTTTGCTTTTATATGTTCCCCCACATGAAACAAATCAGAAGGACTCTCCACAAGCCCCCAATCAAGCTCTGAGATATGAGCCAGACCTTCAAGTCCCTCTTCAATTTTTATGAATATACCAAAATCAACCACGCCAGTAACTTCCCCTTCTACAACATCCCCCATCTGATATTTGGAAAGCGCTTCTTTAAGCTCGTCAGACTCCACATTCTTCTCTGAGAAAATAAGCTTGCTTTCTTTTGAATCTATATCAAGAATGATAACTTCAAGTGTTTCTCCTACAAACCTTTGAAGTTCGTTAAGAATCTTTCCTTTATCACCGCCCTCCACCCGCGGATAATGTTTCGCGGTAAGCTGGGAAACTGGTAAAAAACCGGATACTCCCTGCCAATTCATTACAAGCCCCCCCTTGTTGGCAGATACTACAAGAAGCGGTACGGGTGTTTTACTTTTCATGAGAGCTTCCGCTTCCTGCCACATTTTATCCTTGCCGGCCTCGCACAAAGAGAGCTCCATGTAGCCGTCTTCATTTTCGATTTCAATAACTTTCGCGGTTACCGCGCTTCCTGTCTTCAGTGTTTTTATGATGTCGCGCGCGTTATAAAACTCGCGACCGTAAATAACACCCGTACCATGCGGTCCTAAATCTATGTATATGTAAGGACCCCGACGGGAAAGAACCGTTCCGGAAACAAGCTCTCCTATTTTCGAAGTACCAACCCATCCTGAAGACTTAAAGAGTGCGTCCATCAGCCGACGTGTTGTCTCTTCCAACCCGAACTTGTCCACAGACAAATTACGAGAAATTCCATCGGTATCCTGCGTAAGAACATCAGCACTCATGGTTGTATCTTTATCGTGTGACATAAAAATAAGTATTCTTATAGTATACGTGGAGCTACAAAAAAAGCAAGAAGAACAAAAAAGAGGAAAATAGAAGCTATCACCTGTCAATCTGTCCATACCGTTCCTTTTATTGTACTATTGCCGTATGGTAATTACATATTATGGAGCGACATGTTTCAAAATACAATCGGGAGAAACCGTCCTTGCGGTCGATCCCTACGCAAAAGAATCTGGTCTTACGCCGCCGCGGTTTCAGACCGACATAGCGATCTCAACCCGTAACCATCCGCTTTCCAATAATATGGATGCGTTGGCGGGAAATCCATTTATTGTTACATCCCCGGGTGAATATGAAATAAAAGGCGTGAGTATAGAAGGTGTCGCGACAGGCATTCATACGCTCTATATTGTTGAGTTGGAAGGCATGCGCCTCTGTCATCTTGGCGCCCTTGACACAAAAGAGCTCCCCGACGCCACGCGAGAACGCATTGGCACGTTGGATATATTATTTGTGCCCGTGGGCGGTACGAACGCGCTTGACGCCGAAGAAGCAGTACACATGATAAACCTAATTGAACCGCGTATTGCCATTCCCATGTACTACGCGTTCCCAGGATTTTCTGCCCTTGCGCTTCATACAGTGGACATGTTCCTGAAAGAAATAGGATCAACAAGTGTGGCAGAAGAAAAATTAACACTGAAAAAGAAAGACGTCCCGCAAGATGAAATGAAAGTTGTTGTGTTAAAACCGGTGGCAGGCGATTAAGAGTGATCACATGTCCTTTTTATGTCAGGCAAGAGGGCATCTACTATGCGAGAAAGAGTTGCCCTCTTTTTTTCTGAAAACGGCAATGCGTACGCGGCTTTTTTGGCAGCCTTCGCGTGATTTTCAATTTTTGCGCGTGTATATTCGTACGCGCCGGATGCATCAAGTAGTTTTATGATGCGCGCGACTTCTTTTTCAGAAAGTTTGCCTGTTTTTGAATATAGATTGCCAAGCATTTTTTGTTCACGGGAGGAAAGAATGTTATACAAAAACAATATAGGTAGTGTTTTTTTCTTTTCATACATATCATTGTGTTTTGTCTTTCCGGTCATAGTTGGATCACCCCAAATAGAAACCAAATCATCACACATTTGATACGCGTATCCTAACTCAGTGCCATACGTCCATAATAATTTTTGAACATGTGTTGGTTGTTTGGCAACAATACCCGCGGCTTGCGCCGCCGCTCCAATAAGCGCGACTGTTTTTCTGCGTATCACTTCAATATACGCTGTCTCTGTAGCTTTTTCATCGGTAATAGCCATATCAGTAAGTGTAAAATCAAGAAATTGCCCTTCAATAACTTCAAGAAATTTTTTCTCCAAAAAATCTCGTGTTTCTCCCGCTTTCGCCAGCATACGAAATGCTACTATCAATTGAGCATCACCCGTATTGATGCCGTGATTTATCCCCCACACATTCCAAACGGTGCGACGTCCGCGCCGAAACTCATCATGATCTTCTATGTCATCGTGAATGAGCGTAAAGTTATGAAATGTTTCAATAGCCGATGCCGCTTGCAGAGCTTTGTTTTTCTTCCCAAACATATCTGCAATCAGCATGCAAAGACCTGAACGAAAGCGTTTGCCCCCATACACGCGAGTAGGTGTTCCCTTTTCATCCGCAAAGCCAAAAAAATAACGCATCATGTCATACATCAAAAGCCGCGGACATCCCTCAAGTACGCGCATAATCTCCTGTTCTACAAGAACGCTAAACGGCTTGAATATCTGTAATACTTCTTTTGGCTCTTTCATCATGGGACTGTTGCCGAATAGACTTTCGAGAATATTCTTTCAAAATTCGAGCGAGACGACGCTGAAAAAACGGAGGACTAGCATCGCTAATCCGAGTATTTTTCAGCTAGTCGCAGCCGAATTTTGAAAGAATAGGCCGAAATGGATATTCGGCAACAGTCCCATTATACCCCAAAATTTCTTTTTGTTGACGCAAAAAACGCTAGCGCTTTTTCAAATTCACCGCGAGTGAAATCCGGCCAAAGGGTTTCAGTAAAAAAAAGTTCGCTATATGCCGCCTGCCACAACAGAAACCCCGAAAGACGCTGTTCACCGCTTGTACGAATAATAAGGTCAGGATCAGGGATGCCGTCTGTCCATAATTCCTTGGCAAACGTTTCTTTTGTAATTTCAGACGGCGCTTTTCCGCATAGTTTCCTGGCCGCTTCCACCAGCTCATCTCTGCCGCCGTACGAAACAGCAAGCACTAATGTTTCCCCCGTGCAGTTTTTTGTTTGTTCCTCAGCGTTTTCTATTGCATCAACAATATCCTTTGAAAAACGTGAACGATCCCCGATCACGCGGATTCGCGCGTTTTCTTTCTTGAAATGCGCCACTTCTTCAACGCACGCGCGCTTCAATAGCTTCATAAGATAGGAAACCTCTTCCGGAGGACGGTTCCAGTTCTCACTTGAAAACGCGTAAAGAATAACATACGAAATGTCTGCTTCCCGAGCCCAGCCAAGCATATCCTTCATTTTTTCATATCCTGCCGCGTGCCCATCAAACACCAGCTTGCCGTGAGCGCGCGCCCACCGACGATTGCCGTCCATTATGATGCCAATACAACGTGGAGTCGTGCGTTCTTTTTTTTCTGATGATTCCATTACTGCTGAATTTTAAAATCCTTAAACTCATTTGTTGCCTCTCCCCACTGAACTTCCACATTCTCAACGCGTGAAAGAATGGATCCTTTTTGAAGATACGCGATATATCGTTCCAACAACTCACGAGAACCCTCCGCAATCACAGTAACACTTCCATCAATTTCGTTTTTCACAAAACCACGAAGTCTTAATTTGCGAGCCTTGCGTTGAGAAAAGTCACGGAACATGACCATCTGCACCCGCCCCATGACCCGGCATGTAATTCTGTTGTTTTGTTCCATAATGATCTCTCGCATACAATAACGAAATTAATGCCACAATTGGTTACTCTTTATTAGCATATGTATATGCTAACCCTCCCAACCAAAAAAGGGAAGCATGCGCTCCCCTCTATAAAGAAAAAACCTTTACGCGTGGCATTCACTCATGCAGGATGGATAGCAGTGATACACACGAAGCCGCTTTTCCCGTTCTTGGCGTGCACGCTCGGCAAACGTACGCCAATTTTCTCTGCGACATTCTTTCGGGCGAGGATCGGACAAATCCCACCAGCGGTTGAGATGTAGTATCCAAGCAAAAAAGTCGTAGGAGTTCATACTAGATAATAGGGACTGTGCAGTCTGTAAAATATCATCGCCTGTTGGGAGCGGATGATATAATCCTAAATCCCACCCACGAGAAAGACCCCACCCATCAAACGCAACTTCGCCCTTTCTCCGAGAATGCGGCACATAATCTTCGAGAGTCAAAAGAATCTCTTGTGTCTCCCGAAAAATATGATGATCAAGAAAAAAATGGCACCGCTTCGCCAAAAGAGCTCCCTGTTGATCCTCTTGGGGTATAAGCACTTCTTTTGCTTCAAACGCAAGATGAGACTTCACCCCCGAAAGAGAGATAGGCACAGAGATTCTCTTACGGTTAAGCTCTTTGTGGTAATGGTGAGTGCAACCACAAATACCAAAACGCAACTGTTGCATAAAACGAACCTCCTTTACTATGGAACGTAAAATATTTCTACATACACCATAGTACATCTATATAAATTATACAATCTGAAAGATTTTTTTGGAAGCCAAAAAGCCGTTTCGTTCTGTATCTTTTTCTACAAAACTGGAGCCACCTCTCGGATTTGAACCGAGGACCCACGCTTTACAAAAGCGTTGCTCTGCCGCTGAGCTAAGGTGGCGCAACATTCACTAATCGTCCTCTTTGTGCCAATGGGTTGTTTTTCTCCACTCATGCATGTCTTTCCAATACGCGGAAGGTGGTTTAGTGGTATGCGTGCGTTCTCGCAGGCGTGCGGTAAAGCGGAACAATGTTTGTTCTAGGCGAAGAATGATGATGCGCAGGTGTGACACCTTTTTTACGATAAACGCATATGTTTTTTCTCGGAGATATTCATTCCATGTTACTTGAATAACTCGCAGTACATATTCCCAAGCCTGAGTAAGAAGCGGGCGCTCCTGTCGAAGGACGCCAGCAATTTCCTCATCGGTCATGCGTGCTACCTGCGGTACATGACGCAGTAAAAGTCCGATTATTCCCACTATGCTAAAAAAGGAAATAGTGAAAGCGAATATCATGTTTTGTTATGTCATTCTGTCATCCGTTCATAAGCAAATGCCAGATGATGTCATACCTCAAACCGATTGAACCGTGTTATTTGTATGTTCTCTCCGAACCGCGAAATTGATTCCGTGAGCAAATCACCTACGGTTTTTGATTCATCTTTAATAAAGGGCTGTTCCAGCAACAGAGGTACTGTCTCGGGGGCTGAAGCCGTAATATGCATAGCGATATCGTGCGCCAGTTTTTTGAACTCGGGGTTACGCGCGACAAAATCTGTTTCGGAACGAATTTCCAACAACGTGCCTACCTGCTGGGTTGTATGCACATAAGCTTCCACAATACCAATGCCGGTGAGACGGGTTGATTTCTTTTCAGCAACTTTACTTCCTTCTTCACGTAAAAACTCTATCGCTCGTTTTATATCGCCACCAGCTTTTTCGAGTGCCGTCTTGCAGGCGCCGATGGAAGCGTCGGTCTGTTCGCGTAGCTGTTTGAGTATATCAAGATTGATCATGGTGCGTGTCGTTGTTTTGTTTGGGTTCACCTGTTTGGTTTGTTGCTTCAGACTGCACTTCAGGAGCAAGGCTCTTTTGTAAAACACCTTCCTTGTACGCATTTGCTATTTTTCCCAATACATACGATATGCTTGCTTTCGCGTTATCATTTCCTGGTATAAGATGAGTCGCGAGTAGAGGATCGGTGTCGGTATTTGATAATGCTATTACATCGATTTTGCGCCTGCGTGCTTCCTGCACCGCGAGAGACTCTTCTTTCAGGTCAATTACCATAAGAGCATGCGGAATGCGTTTTAATTCTTCCAAACCGCTGAACATATATTCAAGTTTCGTGATATGTTGGGAAAACTTTGTCTGTTCGTGTTTTGTATATTTCTTGAGCTCTCCCGATTCCTTTTGGTGTTTGAGATTCTGCCAGTATTGTACCCGTTCGGTGATAATTTTGAAGTTCGTGAGCGTACCCCCGAGCCAGCGCTGGGTCACATAGGGCATCTGTAATTCTTTTGCTGTTGATTCAACCGCTTCGCGCGCCGATGCTTTTGTTCCCACAAAAAACAACATCTTGCCGGTCGCACCCATGGCGCGCACAGCATTGAGTGTTTCCTGTATTTTAGGAAATACCCGGAACAAATCAAATACCTCTATATTACTTTTGGTGCCGAAAATGTAAGGGCGCATTCCTGGATGCCGTCGTGTTTTTGAGTAACCAAAATGCATCCCCGCTTTATACATAGCCGTTATCTCGGGGTTATCAGGGGCAAGAGTTGTGGGTTCTTCCAATATAGTACGTTCTGCCATACAGGAAAGATTATCATGCTTGGTTGGAGTTTGCAAGATACCTATTGTGAAATTTATTTACCTACCGTGGCTCATGTAATGAACAGCAATAATCCGATGAGCGGTTTCTACAAGCTCATCATGCCCTGTATTTGCCCGCGGGTCTTCGTGCATATCAAAAATATGCTTATCGTCGAAGCCTAATAATTTGCCCTCTGTTCCAGAAGTATCAGCTCGTCCAATATTATTTTTTTGCTGAAATTCGTAAATCGCCGACGTGGGGTCTCCATCATAAAAAATCAAATGTTTTGGTTTTTGTTGAGGATGTTGAGTAAAATATGTCTCCCAATACTCTTTTGAGGATATTGTATGTTCCGCCAACTTCCAATTTGACCCTGATTGCCTTAACAATCTTTGCATTGATTCTTCAAACGGTATGTTCTTTTGCCAATCCAATCTTCCCATCTGACAACGTTCTTTAAAAACATCACCACCAAGTCTTCCTGCGGCTTCTTCATCAAAACCAAGTTTTTGCATTTCCTGTCTAAATGCATCAAGGCAAATTTTTTCTCTCTCTCTTTTTTTCCAATAATTTTTTTCATCCTCCCAATCTTTATATGCAACCATAGGCAACGACTGTTCATTCAAATTCTTCGCCCATTCAACAAAAGCCCTGACTAAATTTTCATCCTCAACCATGACTCTTTTCTCTTCTCCCTCAAAAATACTGATTTCAGACGCATACCTCGAACCTGTTTTCGGATCAACAGGAGTATGTTCGGGCAAGAATACCATTCCTGCGTCCACTGGAATACCTGGGTTATCTATTGACGAAGGCCACACAAACACGTCATTCCATTTCGTTTCGCTCTGCGGTTGAGTAAAATCTTTTTCCCATCCATTAAAAGCAAACTGATGTTGTGATGCAAGAACATCAGACGGATAGAGGAAAAAGGCCTCGTTACTTCTCTCTCCGCCATAATAATCATTCGCGACTAGTTGCGTCGCAAAGTGAACCGCTGTTTGATCGGGGTATTTTGGCGCGGTTGCGAGTGATTTATGAAGCAATGCATCGAGTCTTTTTTCCGCTTCTTCTTCATTCTCGGCTTTTAGTACCCAATCTTCCAAAAATTTTTTTACCGTTGTCTCATCTCTTGAACGCAATCCTTCGCGCACCGCGATTGGAGGACGAAGTATTTTTTCATCTTCTAACACACTCGTAAGTCCATCATGAAATTCTTGCAATCCAGCGGAATGATATATCATTGCATTATGATCCCGAAAACCTTGCCGCGTGACATGCGAAAGAAAATGCGGATTTAACCTGCGCCACAACGCTATATATTCTTCCGTAGAAAGTTCGACGAGTATTTCTGGTTTTAGAAACTCCCGCTTTTCCTCATTAGTGAGCGACATTGTCTCCATCTTTTCATAATATGCCCCAAGTAATTCTTTTGGATCCGGAATAGTCTCTGCTTCCTGTTGGAGTTGTACTAATTCAATCCTGGTTTCTTCGGCTTTAGTATCAAGTTCCTCTATTTGAGCTGATAAAACAGCACTGGCTTCTCCCAAATCGCTTACTTGTTTGTCTCTCATAAGCATAGTCTTGAGTTGAACCAACATACGCTCCATTCTCTGCTGTAAAGCAAGAAGTTTTTCCGCTTTCAAAGTACTTAATATTTTGGCTTGTTGCTCAATTTGTGCCAAAGTATGTTCTCTTGCAGAAATATCATCCTGAAGAGTCCGCGCTTCTTGCCTTTTACGGGTGATTTCCAAAGCATACGCTTGTCTTCCTTTCTGATCATATTCTTTTGAAATAACATAAGGATCAAACAGTCTCTGTTTAATCTGTTCAATAGATTGTCGCGGTTTTTCTTCTAATGGCTCGGTAGTGTTTTCATTTTCTGGCGCTGGCGTTTTTGTTTGTTCCGGATTGGGTATAATATTAAATTTTTTCTTGAATGTCTCCATGTCTTCATTTCACCATAATTTCGAATTTTTCTCAATTGTGCGCATGACGCTTCATCTACTTCCTTACACGGGGTTGTAAACTACTACAGAACGGGCTATTGAAATAATAGTATGTTTATGTTAGGGTACATTCCATGAAAACCGACATACATCCAACCTATTTTTCGGACGCGAGAATCACCTGCGCTTGCGGCAACGTCATACATGGAGGCGGCACTAAAAAAGAAATGAGTGTGGAAATTTGCGGTGCTTGTCATCCATTTTATACGGGCAAAGAAAAAATTATTGATACGGCAGGGCGGGTGGAGAAATTTAAAGCTCGCGTGGCGAAAGCAAAAACAGTAGAACCCAAAAACAAACTAAAAAAGACCGCTCGCGCAACTACCATTCGAAAAGCAACCAAAACCCTGATAAAGAAGGCAAAGTGACGATACGGTATCCATGACAGTTATTATTGAAATTCGTGCGGGGGCAGGTGGCGATGAAGCGGCTCTTTTTGCATACCGTTTGAGCAATATGTATATGAAATACGCGCAAAAAAAGGGCTGGCGGGTGTTGATTGTAGACGAATCTCAAAACGATTTAGGAGGGTACAAAGAAGTTGTATTTGAAATTCAAGGTGAAGGTGCGTATCAAACATTTCAAAACGAGTCTGGTGTGCATCGTGTACAGCGCATTCCCAAAACGGAAAAATCCGGCCGCATTCACACATCCACGGTTTCGGTGGCAGTGTTGAAAGAAGTGCCACAGGAAGAAGTGCAAATTCGTAACGATGACCTGGAAGTTGGCTTTTCCCGCGCGGGCGGCAAAGGTGGTCAAAACGTAAACAAAGTGGAAACGGCGGTGCGTATAACACATAAACCCACGGGTATTGTGGTGCAGTCACGGGCGGAACGTTCCCAGGCGCAAAACCGTGAACGGGCAATGGGTGTGCTCCGCGCGAAGCTTTTGGAAATCCAACAACAACAGCGCGTGGGATCCATAGCTGAAATTCGCCGCGAGCAGGTGGGTTCGGGAGATCGATCCGAAAAAATTCGTACCTATAATTTTACGCAAGACCGCATTACTGATCATCGCATTGGTAAATCGTGGCACAATATGGAAAAGATTTTGGAAGGCGGGATGGATAAGATTGTCGAAGCATTCCAAAAGCAAAGCTAAATTTAAATATAAAAATAATAAGGGCCCCGTGGTGAAAACCTTGGGGCCTTTGGTCAATTGCGCGATAAGGCTATCGTGGCAATATCTCAAACGGAAGCGATTTCTTGCTTTCTGAAACTGCTACGATTCGATGTTCGAAATCACTTTTTCCCAGCGCTTCTTGAATTCTCTTGCGATCATATTCACCACGGATTACGATAAGCGCCGGATGATTGGGATGACGTTCTAGCGCTACTTTTAGATTGCAGACCAATTTAGTCACCTCTCTATATTCCCATTTATGGCTGACAGGCCGCGTAAGTACTGTTACTTTTTCGGTTGGTAGTTGTTCTTTGGGATTCTGTTTTTTCAAAACCATGAAAGATACCTCCTGTTTGAAATCTACCGCGCGCCTGTTCGTAAGTCAATTGATTTCTGATATGATCTTTATATGTCTTTTATTCACCTCCACACGCATTCTCACTATTCTCTACTTGATGGCCTTTCCAAAATTGATGGCATGGTTACTTTAGCGAAAGAACATGGCATGCCGGCTATTGGGCTTACGGATCATGGCGCTATGTATGGCATTATTGATTTTTATAGCTCATGCGTAAAAAACAGCATAAAACCCATTATTGGTGTTGAAGTTTATATTGCAAATCGCACACGGTTTGATAAAGAAGCAGGCATAGATAACAAACGGTATCATCTCACCGTACTTGCCAAGAACAACATAGGGTATCAAAACCTTATAAAGCTTACCACTGCCGCGCACCTGGAGGGATATTATTATAAACCGCGCGTAGACAAAGAATTGCTTCGTACGCACGCGGATGGTCTTATCGCGCTTTCTGGATGCATGGCCGGCGAACTTGCGCGCACACTTCAAGCCGGAAACAAAGAAAAAGCAAAAGATGTCATTCGTGAATATCAGTCTATGTTTGGTAAAGAGAATTACTATATTGAAATAATACAACATCCGGAAGTGGAGCATTTTGAGGAATGGCGAGCCGCTCTTATAGAACTTGCGCGTGAGTTTGATATCCCGCTTGTAGGAACTCAAGATTCTCACTATTTGCATGCTGACGATGCCGTGGCGCACAAAACCTTGATTGCCATATCCACACAAACCGATATAAATGATACGGCTATATTTTCAGGTAAAGGAAACTATCACTTTATCTCTACCGAAGAAGCACTTGAACTTTTTAAAGATATTCCTGAAGCGGTTACCAACACCGAACGCATTGCTGAACGGTGCAATGTAACCTTGGAGCTTGGCAAATTCATATTCCCTAATTTTCCCCTGGAACCCGGAAAAACGGCAGATCAAATGCTTGACGAGCTCACCAAAGCGGGTATCACCGAACGACGACTCAACGCGACACCAGAACTCGAAGAACGTAGGCACTATGAAATTGATATCATAAGCAAAAAAAACTACGCGCCGTATTTTTTAGTGGTGGCAGATTTACTGCGATTTTCCCGCGAGAAAGGAATTTATACCACGGTCCGAGGTTCGGCGGCTGGTTCGTTGGTAGCGTATCTTTCTGGAATAACAAACGTAGACCCGCTTGAATATCAACTTCCGTTTGAGCGGTTTTTAAACCCGTTTCGCCCTTCCGCTCCCGATATTGATATGGACTTTGCGGATAACCGCCGTGAGGAAGTTATTGCGTACGCGAAGAAAAAATACGGTGATGATAAAGTGGCGCAAATTGGCACGTTCGGCACTATGATGGCACGTGGGGCAGTGCGTGATGTTGCCCGTGCGCTTGGAAAATCATATGAATTCGGTGACCGTATCGCAAAACTTATTCCCATGGGTTCGCAAGGATTCCCTATGACCATAGAACATGCCATGGAGTTACAGCCGGAGTTGCAAAATCTGCATGATACAGATCCTGAAACAAAACATGTTCTTGAAATTGCGAAAAAACTGGAAGGTACCATTCGCCACGTATCGGTGCACGCGGCTGGCGTGGTTATTGCCCCAAAACCTCTTTCCGAGTATGTACCCATTCAATATGATCCTAAAGAAAATACCAAGCTTATCACACAATATGATATGTATACCGTGGGCGAAGATGGGGTGGGGTTAACAAAGCTTGATTTTTTGGGCATACGTAACTTATCCATTTTGGAAGACGCGGTTCGCTTGGTGCGCGAGTACCGCGGTCTTGAGATACACATTGAAGAAATTCCGTTTGATGACGCAGATACCTTTGCCATGCTCGCACGGGGTGAGACAGAAGGGTTGTTTCAATTAAACGGCACCAACATGACAAGTTATCTTAAAGAATTGAAACCATCCACCATTCACGACATAAACGCCATGGTGGCGCTCTATCGCCCCGGACCCATGAACAACATCCCCGAATACATTGCCCGCAAGCATGGCAAAAGTCCTATAACGTACTTTCATCCAAAAGCGGAAAAATACTTGGCAAAATCGTATGGCATTCTTGTCTATCAAGACGACCTTCTGTTTACCGCGCTTGAGCTTGCGGGCTACAACTGGGAAACAGTGGATAAATTCCGTAAGGCCGTGGGGAAAAAGATTCCCGCGGAAATGGCAAAACAGCATGAAATTTTCGTGGAAGGATGCCAAACACACAGTAGTATGACAAAAGAAGAAGCGGAACGCATTTGGAATTTGTTTGAACCGTTCCAGGGGTATGGATTCAACAAAGCGCATGCTGCTTGCTACGGCCGCGTAGCGTATCAGACGGCATACATGAAAGCAAACTTCAAATGCGAATATATGTGCGCGGTACTTACCGCGGAATCCGGCGATATTGAAAAAGTGGCAATTATTATTGCTGAATGCGCGCGCATGGGCATCCCCGTGCTTCCACCCGATATCAATACTTCACGTAAAGGATTTACGCTTATCAAAAAGGATACAAATGGTGCGGATGACCCGAAAACCGATCAAATTCGTTTCGGACTTCTTACCATAAAAAACCTTGGTTCAAACACGGTAGATGCTGTTCTTACTGAACGCGACGCGCATGGCGCGTTTGTATCTCTTGAAGACATACTCAACCGCATGCCATCGCACGAGATAAATAAAAAATCACTTGAAGCACTTGCAAAATCTGGCACCTTGGATGACATTGCCGAGCGTAATCAAATACTTCAGCACATGGATTCTCTGCTGGAATATAATCGTGAAGCCGTACAAGCGCGCGCGCGCAATCAAACATCCTTGTTTGCGATGATGGATAGCACGCCGTCGGCGTTCACATTGCGCCTATCGGAGGTGATCCCCGCGAGCGTTTCGGATCGGCTTACGTGGGAAAAAGAACTTTTGGGACTCTACATTTCCGGCCACCCGATGGATTCCTATAAAGGAAAAATCCCTAAAAGCTGTTCAAAAATTTCTACCATAAAATCATTCCGACCGGGCGCTTTAGTATTTGTGGTTGGCCTTATCACAAACATGAAAAAAATAGTTACCAAAAAAGGTGAACTCATGATGTTTTTCCAGCTGGAAGACACCAGTGATGCTATTGAGGCAGTGGTGTTCCCCAGCACCATGAATAAATACGCAAAATTTCTTGAACCAAGTGCATGTGTGTTCATCAAAGGTAAAACAAGTGAACGAGATGGTAACGCTTCAATTTTAGTAGATCAGGTGAAGAAGATTGAGGTATAAAAATGCCCTAGTTACGGAGAACCAGGGCGTGTTATGTGATGACCTTTGTTATACTGGTGAAAAAAGAGACCTACTGCCTAAACTCTAATTCTATGATATAATGAACCCATGAACATAACAAAACTCAAACAACATCCTCACGTATTTGCTCGACTCTTCGGCGTATCCCCAGATAAATTCGAT
>Ga0209542_10001284_pt1 | contig 59273 bp, 57 predicted proteins | sample RifCSPhighO2_01_FD_184028 | JGI IMG/M metagenome (GOLD analysis project Ga0209542, IMG submission 184028) | Soil microbial communities from Rifle, Colorado - Rifle CSP2_plank highO2_0.1 (SPAdes) (version 2) | ecosystem: Environmental > Terrestrial > Deep subsurface > Rock core/Sediment ...
GCGACAAACGCGAGGCGATTCATAGAACCTCCTTTGCCCCCTCACCAGACTCAGTCTGGTGAGGGGGGCGGTTTACGGAACTTTCGAATGGCCGACGACGAGCAAAGAGCCAAAATAAATTAGCTACTTGCTCGTCGGGTCATTCTTAATTTACGAAGATCAAATACTTTACCTTGTCATTGTACCACAAATTACGTCTTTCTATCAAGAATTCGCCCCGGCTGTGGATAAACAATTCCTTACCTTAGAGTGTCAAGGACGGTCCTTGACACTAATTAAAAAATCACCTTATAAAATAGGGCTAAAACTCCCTGCACGATGTTAGAGCTTGCCCCCACATCTTTTGTTTTATAAAACAAAAGATGTGGGGGTTATCCACAGATTGACTTGACTAAAAAAATTAAAGACTCTCTTGCTTTTTGTTCTATAACCTATTTAATTATCTCAATTCTTGCCTAATTTTCGCATTTTTTGCGCCAATCTAGTTCAGAGACCTTGGCGCATAAGCTCTTTATGTCCTCTGCCCCCTTTTGATACGCTTTCATATAGGAAAATATTCGCCCGTAACACTCGTTCTTCCCTTCGGGGCTGATATTTGCGCAGATTTGAAATGGCGCATCTCTATCCCCCACAGCATAACTTGCTCCGGCATTTACGGACACACAGAAATTATTCCACTGCTGGCTAGGCATTAAACTACATAATTCAAGTGTTTTAGAGGACTGCCCTTGGGTTAAGGGATGAATCTGGCGGGCCAGACCGTCAAAACACATCTGTTGGTATTCTAACTTTTTTACTTTAGCGCATACGCTACTAGCAACTTTTTTTATATCCCCCTGGAAAAATTGATAAGCTAAACTGGGCTGATTGGACCAGCAAGCCAGAATGTATTTATCATCTATTCTTTTATCATTACAAGGGTACTGTGTATCATTTGTTTTGACCCACCTATCGGGAGACGGCTTTCCATCGTGAACTGCCCAAATATTTTCCATAAATACACCGTCATAGCAATTAAATGCTGGAAATTCTGACATAGTATTTACGGCCTGATCGCAAGTTTGGAGAGCCTGAATCAAATTTTTATAACCAGCATTGGCCAAAAAACCATGGCCGATAGCGTGAGCGCATTGAGAAAATACAGCCGGGCCCTCTTTACGGCAATAACCAAAAGCCTCGGCAACTTTCTGCATACCGCCATCGGCTATGGCATGTAAAATAAAACCGTGATAGCAAGATGACAGAAAATAATCCTGGCATTGCAAAAGTCCGGCCGGACCGTATTTCTGATACAAATAATCCCCTACCGTATGATTCAAAAGATGAGTTTGTCCGGTAAAGGGCAAACCTGATTCCAAAAGGCCAATCTGCGCTTGTTCGGGCCCCACTCTCTCAATCAGTTTTGTGTATAATTTAACTTGTTCATCTAAATTTTGCGTAGCTTTAATTTCTGTAATTTCAATATTTACAGAGTTGTCTCTTTGAAATCTTGTTCCTAGTGATAAAATTCCAAACTTAAAAGCTAAAAATAAGGAAATCGTAATAATTCCTACGACCCAAATATACAAGTGTTTTTTAATTTTTGACAGCATTTTATTTTATCATTCTCCTAATATTAAGGAGACATATTGACCGCCTCGGCTCCGTTAAACTTTGACAAAGTTTGTTGGCAGAATTTTCAAAACCGGCATATTTTTGAAAAATACTTTCTGTCGCTGCTCCATTAACGCATATTTCCATTGCTTCAATACTAGGCATTCTCTTGCAACCCCCCAAAATATCTGCCACTTCCCCAAGAGAATTTTCTGCTATATAGTAACCAAGACTCTCAAAACATGTTTCTCGCAGTAAAACCGACGGTCCTTTTGCACAATTTTTACCAACTTGTTCGATTGAATTTGCCCCGTCACCACCCCCCAAGAAAATCTGGCTTTGATACCTAGCGCAATTCCGATGATAACGCTCGTCTAAGCCAGTACAGAATTTCCATGGATTTTGAGCATCAAATATTTTAGCCTCCGGCGCGGAAACATTCTCCATAAATACCCCGTCATAACAATATTGCCTGTTCGGCTCACTTATAATATCACAATCGGCCAGAGCATTTTTGAGCTTGCCTCCTTCAAAACTATAAACTCCATGTCCTGTCCCATGAATACAACTTGTATAGTTTTGTGATTTATCCGGCGGAAATATTTTCAAACACCCGTTCTCTATGATTTTAATACTTGTAAGACCTTCACTCAAGAGCATCATTTCTGTCACTCCATGAAAACAACCAAAAGCAAAAGTGGGGTCGCAAATTTTTATACCTTCGATGCCGAATTTTTCAAACGCCTTATTGCCTATAATATGAGAAAATTCATGAGCATTACCCGAGACCTCTCCATTAACAACAAAATTATCCTTGAGATACGCCCAGGCTTTGGTCGGATCGTTTGTCGCTACGGATTTGATAATTTCTAGCTGTTGATCGTAATTCAAACTCCTAAACTCGGCTACCAGTTTGGGAGCTAAGCTCCCAAAAGATGACTTACTGGGGAGCTTAGCTCCCAAACTAACATTTTTATCAACGACCTCTAAAACCATAATTATTCCAGGAAACAAATGGTCATGTATGGGCCATATACCCATTTTATCTAGTTGAAAAGAAAAAGTTTCGCCTTTCTGTAAACCTCGACAAGCATCAAAAAGGCTCCCAATACAACCACCCGGTTCTGGATAGAGAGTGTGCGTAGGATGAAAATTTGAAGCAGGCCAATGCAAATGCTCCCCCTGATTAACCCATGCTATAGTCGTGCCCTGATGTACAACAACTCTATCGGGGAAAAATCCTTGGTCATTTATAATTACCGTAACAATTGGATTTGATGCATTATCAGAAAAATAATTATGATAAAAAATATACCCCGACACGAACAATAAAACAACCAGTGAAATTATGTGTATTTTTTTCATTTAGTTTAAGTATTGCGTTTAAACAAGTCTTATGATATCATACACAATATATGAGTCCTGTCGCAACAGGGCTTTTTTAATAAAATAAGGAGCAAAGCGACTATATTTTAATTAAACCCTGTTAAATAGCTTTTGCTAGGCAAAAGCTAAAATCTAAAAGATTTTATTTAACAGGGTCAGGATTTTTATATTCGTTTCACTCATTAAAAATCACAGATGTTAGACCTAAAAACATTCAAATCAGCTTTGGAGCAACTGGAGGAAGAGAGGAAAATTCCAAAGGAAAAAATACTAGACGCGATCGAGCAGGCAATGGCGGCCGCCTACAAAAAAGACTACGGCAAAAAAGGACAAATCATCCGAGCCAAGTTTGACCTCGAGACCGGCAAGACGAATTTCTTCCAAGTAAAAATCGTGGTGGATGAAACTATTGCCATCTTGGACGGAGAAAATAAAAATAATAAAGGTGACTTGTCCGCCGTAGCCTGGGCGGAGGCGGATGAACGAGTGCACTTTAATCCAGAACATCATATGCTCCTAGAAGACGCAAAAAAAATAAAAAAGGGGGTGGAATTAAACGACGAGGTTATTTTCCCACTGGAGACAAAAGAGGATTACGGGCGCATCGCCGCCCAAACTGCCAAGCAAGTCATCATTCAGAAGATCCGGGAAGCGGAACGCACCTCCATCATTGATGAATACGGCACCAAAGAAGGGGAAATAATATCTGGTGTGGTGCAGAAAGTTGAAAGAGGAAATATTTATGTTGATTTCAACCGCGCCACCGGCATCTTGCCGATGGAGGAACAAATCCCCGGCGAATTTTGGGAGAGGGGGAGACGCCTGCGAGCCTATCTCTACAGCGTGGAGGATACACCAAGGGGCATTAATTTACGCCTCTCCCGCACCCACCCGAAATTTATAGAAAAGCTTTTCGCAATGGAAGCGCCGGAAATTCAAAATGAGATTGTCGAAATAAAGTCCACTGCGAGAGAAGCCGGCGCTCGTTCTAAAATTGCGGTCTATTCAAACGACGAGCACATTGACCCAGTTGGTTCATGTGTCGGACAAAAAGGCACGCGAGTAAACACTATTACTCAAGAATTGTCGGGGGAAAAAATTGACATCATTCCCTGGAATGAGGACCCGAAAGTCTTTGTGTCTAATTCCCTCTCTCCGGCTAAAGTCATTTCTATTGAAGTGGACGAGAAAGAACACAAAGCCACAGTAGAAGTGGCTGACGACCAATTGTCGCTCGCTATCGGCAAAGGCGGACAAAACGTGCGCCTGGCGGCTAAGCTGACCGGCTGGAGAATAGACATCAAAGGCGATGGCACGATTATACAGACAGAAAAAACGACCGCAACGGAAGAAGAGAAAGAAGTAGTTGAAAAAAGCGAGGAATAGAAGTACAATAGATAATATGAATCTTTGGCACGACATAACAATAGGCAAGAATGCTCCCGAAGAAATCAATTGCATAATTGAGATTCCGAAAGGCTCGCATAATAAATACGAAATAGATAAAGAAACTGGATTGATAAAATTAGATCGAGCTAATTATGGTCCTGCCGCTTACCCTTTTGACTATGGTTTTGTACCCCAAACTCTTTGGGAGGATGGAGATGCATTAGACGTTATTTTGCTTTCTAGCTTCCCGGTTAACACAGGCATTTTGGTAAATGTTCGCCCTGTGGCACTTATGGAAATGACAGATTCAGATGAGTCAGATTATAAAATACTTGCCGTGCCTGTGGATGATAGAAGATGGGAAGATGTAAAAGATTTGGCAGATTTAAACAATCACTCTTTGCGTGAATATCAGAATTTTATGGAAACTATAAAACAATTAAAAGGCAAGCCGGCAGTTATAACTGTGCATGGATACAAAGGGAAAACTGAAGCAATAGAGGCCATAAAAAAAGCTCAAAAACTATACGCTGAAAAGTTTGGCAAGTAGTTTATTGAGTGTATAATAGCAAGAGTCCAGGATTATAAGTTTTAACTCATAAAATTATGAAAAAATATACAAGTTGGCTTTTTGTTTTAGTAATGGTATTTGCTCTAAACGCCGGAATAGCAAGAGCTCTGTACCACAATGCCTCTATCCAAGCTGAAACGAAAGAAAAAAGAATGGAAATAAAAACAGAGATGCAGGATAAGAGGGAGGAAATGAAAAAAAGAAGCGAGGTTATGCGTGAAGAAGCGAAGCAGAAAATGGAAGATCTGAGAGCCAAGATCAAAGAAGAAAGAGACACATTTAAGGCAAAAGTAAAAGAAGCGAGAATTGTCGGACGAGAAAAAGCCTTAGAGAGATTTGATAGAGCAGTTGAAAAAATGACCAATTTGAAAGATAGAGTCAACGCACAGATAACGAAACTGGAAGCAAAAGGAATAGATGTTGCAAATGCAAAAAGTTTTGTAGCAATGGCTGAAGTAAAGTTGGGTGACGCTAAGACAAAAATCGCAGAGGCCAATGCCTTGCTTGCTGCTTCAATTGACGAGCTTTCCGCGGAAAATAAAACTAAATTGCGAACTCTGGCAAAAGAAATACAGGACCTGATAAAAGCAACCCACCAAGCGCTGAATGAAGCAATAAAAGCATTAAAGGTTGCAGTCAGAGTAAAAATTGAGGCGCGGGTAAAAACAAATACTGAAACAGAAGTTAACGAGTAAATTAAAAAAATAAATTATAAACTTTAAAATATTATAAACTTAAAGAACTAAATTTATGGAACCAGAAAAAAAATCAAATGGAGCGCTCGTTGGGTTGGTAATAATAATCATTATTCTTATCATCGGCGGAATATACATTGGGCAGTCAAATAAAAAAGCGGTGAATAATCAAAATATTCAAGGAGAATCTGTTACGACAGAGGACTCTGCCGAATTAGATTCACTAGAAGAAGAAAGTGCTGCGACGGAGATTGATGTAGGAGCTAATGTGATAGACAGTGTACAGTAAGATAGTCAAAAATGTTGCAAAAAAATCTTCGTTTTTTGGAGAGTCTCTAAAGTCCAAGGGTATAAAGAAGTAGTGCCATTCTGACATACAGACCATTCTTTGCCTGACGAAAATAAGCAGCGCGCGGGTCAGTATCTACTTCTTTGTCTATTTCAAAAATGCGAGGCATCACGTGAAGGATGATGGAATTCTTTTTCATCTTCGCTAAAGTATTTTTATCAACAAAAAAAGACTTCTTTAAGCGCTCATATTCAGCTTCGTCGTCAAACCTCTCTTTGAAAACTCTGGTAACATACAAAACATCAATCTTCGGCAAAACCTTGTCTATCGTCTCTGATTCTTCAAATTTTATATTGGCAGAAATTAATTGATCTTTGTATATCTGCGGCAAACGTAATTCTTTGGGACCAATAAAATAAAGCTGTAAATTTTTAAACAAAGAAAACATCGGGATAAGCGAATGAATATTGCGCTGATAGCGAAAATCAGACAGAAAAGCAATTTTCAATCCGTTAATTTTTCCCAATTCCTTTTGGATAGTATATAAATCATAAAGAGCTTGAGTGGGATGTTCATTGAAGCCATCTCCGGCATTAATCACTGGCACACCAGAGACACGAGAAGCATTTTCCGCAGCTCCGTTCTCCGGGTGGCGCAAAACCAATATATTCGAATAGCCGGAAATAACTTTAATCGCATCCGACAGGCTCTCGCCTTTGGATGCTGAAGAAGTCTTCGGATCAGCCATCGAAATCACTCCCGCGCCCAACTTCAAAGCCGCCGACTCGAAAGAAAGCCGGGTTCTGGTACTGGTTTCGTAAAAGATAGTTGCCACCACTTTGCCGGTGAGCAACTTGGAAACCTGCCCTTCTAGGTCCGCTCTCTCTAATTCGGCTGAGCGCTCAAATATTTTTTCCAATAAATTTTTGTCAGCAAACTGTTTCCCCGTGAGTATATGGTTCATAAATTAATTTAAGTATTCCTTGTAAGATTTAATTTCTAAATCTTCAATCCCGTAATGATCCAGAGCTTTGATGAATGCCCGAGCCAAGTGCAAATCCGTGAATAAGGGTATCTGATTATCAACTGTGGCACGACGTATGCGAAAACCGTCACTCATACGCCTTTCGCTCTTGCCATTGCCTCCGTTTTTATTCTCCACACTTAAATTTACCACAAAAGCCACTTTTTTGTTTAGAATTATATCAAGAACATTGGGACGCTCTTCAAATGCCTTTCGTACAACAATGCAATTAACCTTATTGTTTTTGAAAAATTCGGCAGTGCTATCAGTAGCAAAAATTTTATAACCTAGGTTTATTAATATCTTTGCTGCATCTAAAAATTTTACTTTATTAAGATTCCCGCCCAAAGAAAGCAGCACATTTTTATTTTTAAAATCAAATTTATTAGTACTTAAAATGGATTTCAGTAATGCTTCATTATAATCTCGGCCAAAAGAAGCCGCCTCCCCGGTTGAAGACATCTCCACACGCAGTACTGGATCTGCGCCGAGCAATCGTGCGAAAGAAAATTGAGGCGACTTAACAACTACATTTTTTGGATATATAAAATTATGTGCTTTGGCTTTCTTGAAGAAACTATCTACGGCTATCTCCGGAAAATTAGCATCCATTGCTTTGGATAAAAGTGGAAAAGTACGACTAGCACGCAAATTAACTTCAATCACAAATGGCCTATTGTCTTTGACTAAAAATTGAATATTAAATGGTCCAGTTACCGAAAGCTCGCGGGCAATTTTTCTGGAAATTTCTCGCAATTGAAACTCCGTAGAAGCATAAACTCTCTGGGTGGGATAGACTATAGTGGCATCTCCAGAATGTACTCCGGCATTTTCCACATGTTCAGAAATACCATAAATCATAATTTCTCCATTTTGGGCAACCCCGTCAAATTCAAGCTCTTTGGCATTTTCTATATATTTAGAAATCGTGACTGGATATTCAGGAGAAAGTACAGCCGCTTTATTTACAAAATTAAATAATTGCTCTTTGTTGTAACATACACGCATCGCAGATCCGGATAAAACGTATGAAGGCCGGACTAAAACTGGGAAACCCTGTTCTTTTATAAAATTAATCGCTTCATGCATGTTGGTAAAACTCATCCATTTGGGTTGTAAAATATGAAGTCTATCCAAAAGAGCAGAAAAAGTATTACGGTCTTCAGCGCGATTAATATCTCTCGCTTTAGTGCCTAATATATGAAAGCCGGCATTAGAAAGTTCTCCAGCTAAATTATTCGGTCTTTGCCCACCCACAGAAATAACAAGTCCAAAAACATTTTCAAATTCAAAAATATCGGCAACCGTCTCAAATGATAAATTTTCAAAATATAATCTATCAGACATATCATAATCAGTCGAAACAGTTTCCGGATTGCAATTGATGATTATTGATTGTTTTTTATGACGCCTTAAAGCAAGCGCAGTGTGCACGCAGGACCAATCAAATTCAACAGAAGAACCGATATGGTATGGCCCGCTACCTAAAACAATAATTGAATTTTTACCAATTGGAGAAACATCGTGATGTAAGCCATGATATGTTAGATATAAATAATTAGTTTGGGCTGGCACTTCACCCGCGAGTGTATCAATAGCAAAGACACAAGGCAGGACTTTCAGACTTTTGCGTAATTTACGAATTTGAAGTTCGGTTTTTCCAGAGAGACTGCCAATTTTTTTATCAGAAAAACCAATTTGCTTTAATTGAAGTAGATTTTCTTTATTTAAAACTTTATTCTTCAAAAACTTTCCTTCAGTTTTGACAATATTTTCTATTCGATATAAAAACCATAAATCAATTCCTGTTATTCTGTGAATTTCTTTGACATTAGTCCCTCTTTTGATGTTTTCCGCTATCGCAAAGATTCTTTTGGGAGTGGGAATATGTAAAAACTTTTTTAATTCTTTTGTATTTTTGAAACCGTTATCCGTGACACTTTCAGAGGCGCTAGAGTTCATACGTACTGCTTTACCAATCGCTTCTTCAAAACTTCGTCCGATGGCCATAACTTCTCCGACTGATTTCATAGCACTGCCAATTTGCTCGTGCGCGCCCGTGAATTTTGATAAATCCCATCTCGGAATTTTCACTACCACATAGTCTAGCGCAGGTTCAAAGAAGCTTTGAGTGACCTTCGTGATTTTATTTTCTATCTGAAGTAAGCTCTTTCCTAGTGCAAGCTTGGCCGCCACGTAAGCAAGCGGATAACCAGTAGCCTTGCTTGCTAAGGCGGAAGATCGAGACAGACGCGCATTGACTTCAATTACAAAATAATCTAGTCCCTCACCCCCGGCCCCTCTCCCCGCGGGAGACGGGGACGCCCGCCCGAACGACTGTTCAGTCGGGCGGGGATTAAGCGCAAACTGGACATTGCACTCGCCGACTATCTTCAAACTATTTACAATTTTAATACTGGCCTGCCGCAGTCTATGATATTCTTGATTGTTTAATGTTTGACTGGGCGCCACAACAATAGAGTCTCCGGTATGAATACCAAGCGGATCTAAGTTTTCCATATTACAGACTGCAATTGTATTGCCCCATTTATCGCGCACGACTTCATACTCAATTTCTTTGAAATGGTGCAGATATTTTTCAATCAATACTTGCGGAGATATCGCCAACGTGCCTTTGACAATTTCTTCCAACTCTTTTTGATTCGTAGCCACTCCAGATTTCTGTCCACCTAGAGCAAAAGCGGCGCGAACCATTAATGGGAAACCGATTTTTGCGGCTATAATTTTTGCTTCTCTTGTATTTATAGCGCTACCTGAAAGCGGAACCGGAATATCGATGCTTTTTAGATGATTGGCAAATTTTTCCCTATCTTCGGTGAGTATAATAGAAGATATGGAAGTGCCGAGAACATCCACGTGATATTTTTTTAATATACCTTTTTGGGCAAGTGCAAGTCCGCAATTGAGCGCCGTTTGTCCGCCAAAAGATAAACAAATTGCGTCTGGTTTTTCTTTCAAAATAATTTTCTCTACAAAATAATCATTCACCGGTAAAAAATAAACTTCATCGGCTAGTGTTTTGGAAGTTTGAAACGTGGCAATATTTGGATTTATCAAAATAACTTTGATTTTTTCTTCTTTTAAGGCTTTGATCGCTTGACTGCCAGAATAGTCAAACTCTCCTGCTTCGCCAATTTTGAGCGCGCCAGAACCCAAGACCAATATTTTTTTATATTTATTTTTTTTCATAATAGCCCAGCTCGTTTAAAAAAATAATCAAAAATCCAATCAGTGTCGAGCGGTCCAGGCGAACTCTCCGGATGAAATTGCGCAGACATAAAAGGCAGAGTTTTATGAATAATGCCTTCATTAGTGTTGTCATTCGCATTATAGAACCATTCCCTAAATCCGTTTGGGATTTTGCCCACCGCAAAGCCATGATTTTGTGTTGTCAAATAGCATTTTTTTGTCCCGCGCTCTACGACGGGTTGATTCTGGCTTCGATGGCCAAATTTAAGTTTATAGGTAGTACCACCTAGGGCTAGTGTCAAAATTTGATTGCCCAGACAAATACCCAGCGTGGGAATTTTTTTAGCAACAATTTTTTTTACATTATCAATTGTAGTTTTGACTTTTTGCGGATCGCCCGGGCCGTTAGAAATTACAACTGCATCCAAGGGAAAATTGAGTTTTGTGATATCAGTATCCCATGGCACAACGATAACTTTAAATTGGCGCGCTACAAGTCTTCGTATGATATTTTGTTTGACGCCACAGTCAATTAGCACCACCGTGTTTTTGTTCTTGACTTTGATCGGGGCAAATGACAAAACTTTTTTTGTACTTACTTCTTTCACTAAATTTCTAAGATTGGGATCTTCGAACGCTACATTATTGCGGCCAGCAATTATTTTCCCCAGGCTTACCCCTTCATCTCTCAATTTTTGTGTTAACGCTCTGGTATCTTTAATTTCAAGCGCTGGAATACCTTCATCTTTCAGCCATTTTTCTAACGTCTTATTCATAGCATGATGTGATGGCGTATTGATATAATTACAAACCACCAGCCCGGAGACTTGAATTTTTTCTGACTCCCAAAATTCTCGGGTGGGAACACCATAATTCCCAATAAGCGGATAGGTTAAAACTAGGATCTGCCCCCGAAACGAAGGGTCCGTCAAAGCTTCCGGATAACCCACCATCCCAGTAGCAAAAACCACTTCTCCCGAGACGGACTTTGGAGCGCCGAAACTTGAACCTATAAAAACACTTCCGTCTTTCAATATTAATTTAGCTGTTCTGGATTTCATTTTTTAAAATTTCGCCTTTTATTATTGTCATTGCTACGCTCCCCGGAAAAGTGGTTCCTTCAAACGGCGACCAGCCGGCTTTGGTCTTAAGCATTTTTTTGTTAATGAGCAAGGGCTTTTTTATATCAATTATTGTAAGCGAACCTGTGTATCCTTTTTCTATCTTTCCGTAACGCATATCCGAAAATTGATTGAAAAAATTTGCCGGATTCACAGAACAAACTCTGGCGATTTCTTCCGGTGTAAAATTATGTTCCCTCATCAGCCAAGTGATAAATGGACCATAAGTGTCTAGATGCGTCAGCCCAGAAATTCCCTTTTCTTTTTCTGCTACAGTATGTGGCGCATGGTCAGTAGCCAGACAATCTATATCTCCTTTTTTGAGCGAGGCAATAAGCGCCAGGCGATTTTCTCTGCTCTGGCGTATTGGTGGATTTACTTGAAGCATCTTCCCCTCATCTCCGCCAGAGGCGGATCCGCCTTGGGCGGAAAAATATAAATGGTGGGGTGTTACTTCCACTATTACATTAATTCCTCGTTTTTTTGCTTCTATTATTTTATTTATCCCCTCGCGGGTAGAGCAGTGGCAAATTTTTCCCTGTAGATCGTATTTTTTAATCATCCGTAAGGCAAAATCAACCGCCGAAATTTCCGCTCGGGGCGGGCGGCGCTCCTCATGAGTGGGCTCCGTTTTATTCTCCTCCAATATTTCCGGATCTTCGCAATGGAAGCTGATACATTCCCCCTTGTATCCCTCTATTGTTTCTTCTAACGCCGAAAGCGTAGTAAAAAATAAATCTCCGACTGACGGCCCCATGTAAACTTTATAAGGAACTCGCTTCGAAAGCGGCCGGGTCAGAGGCCCGATACCGGCGTAGAGAACTACGGGCACGGCGGACTTTTTCGCCAAGATATTTTTCGCATTATAGCTCGCGTCGTCGACTGGAGGTGCCGGGTTGTTCGGCATCTCGGCATAGATCACTACTCCGCCGTTTATCGCCGCTTCTCCGGCTGTCGTAAAATCTTCTTTGTAGTCCTGGGTATGGCTTGTATCTTCTCGCGCGTGTACATGCAGGTCTATGAATCCAGGGAAAATTAATTCGTCTTTAAAAATAAAATCGGCGTCACCTGTCGGTTCGCCGATTTTATTTATCATTCCGCTTTGGTCAATCTCTATCCGTCCGCGGAAAACTTTGTCTATATTTACAATTTTGCCCTCTATCGTGAGCATAATATAACTTTGCACATTGCCTAGAATCTTAGCATGACTTGAAAAAGTTCGCAATTAGACTATAATGTCTGATATGTTAATACCCACAGTCATTGAAAAATCCCAATTCGGCGAACGAGCCTATGATATTTATTCACGGCTTTTGCGGGAACGCATTATATTCTTGGGCGGACCGATTGATGATCACACGGCCAATATCATCATCGCCCAGCTCCTTTTCTTGGAATCCGAAGATGCTAAAAAAGATATTTATCTTTATGTAAATTCCCCCGGCGGGTCCGTTACTTCCACGATGGCGATCGTGGACACAATGAATCACGTCCGTCCGGATATCTCCACTTTTTGTGTCGGCTTAGCCGCTTCCGGCGGGGCGATTATTTTATCGGCCGGCAAAAAGGGCAAGCGCTTTATTTTGCCAAACGCTGAAGTGATGATCCATCAACCTTTAGGTGGAGTAGAAGGCCAAGCGACAGACATCGCCATTACCGCTAAGCATATTTTGAAAACTAGAGATAATTTAAATAAAATCTTAGCAAAACATACCGGCAAGTCTCTAGCACAAATAGAAAAAGATGTAGAAAGGGATTTCTTTATGGATGCTGAAGAAGCCAAAAAATACGGAATTATTGACGAGATAGTCACTAAATCCAAAGCTCCGGTTGCGAAAGCAAACAATTAGTCTTTATATATGCCAGTAGAAGGACCTCATGCTGATATAAGAGAACAACAACGCAAAAAATTAGCTGAAATTTTTACTAAAAATAAAGTAAAGAGCAATTTGACGGAAAGAGGTCCGCAGTTTGTAAATTTACTTAGAACATTCGAAGACAGGATGGAGCGTGGAGAAACGGTGGTTTCGTTTAATTTCGGCAGCAACTCGCCCGATGAATTAAAGCAACTTTTCATAGAAAACAGGATAAATCCTGATTTTGGATTTGGCGGACTGGCGGAATTGGAGAATATCGAACTTGCTTATGGCTCGCGAAGCCAGAAGCGAGGCTGCCCGGTAGCAACCTTAAAAGAAGCCCAAGGTGCAAAAGTAATCGGATATTTTGCCCTCGTCACCAAGGAACAATTTGAGTTAATCGCAAAAAGAGAATGCGGTGATACTATGGGCAGAGATCCGACCAAAGGAAGATATAGGAGAGCGATTATTTATCTTAATGACCCCAGAGACCCCGCAAAAGAAATTCAAGCGGTTACTTTTGTGCTGAACGAGCGCCATAGTGAATTTGATCCATCTAAAGTTGGCATTGCCGCTTCAATCCGGAATCGGATTCAAGGAAGCCCAGAAGAGCCCCGCTTCGAAGAATATGCTGGCTTGGTTACCAAACAACAAGAACAAACCCAAGGTTCGCAAAAACGTGATTTTTTCGGAGCGCCCCCGTTGCCAGCCCGTTGGCATAGCCGCGGACATAGGTAAACTATCACCAAATCCAAAGCTCCAGTTTCAAACTCAAACAATAAATAAATGGTTTCTTGCTTTATATCTAAAAATAGACCAAACTAAAAAACCGCTGTTAGGCGGTTTTTTAGTTAAGCCAGTTCAACTTCCTTGTTGAATACTTTGGCAATTCTACCAAGTGTTCCTAGGGAAAAGCTATGGGTACCACTTTCTATTCTCGCAATTACAGATTGGGGCATCTTTGCCTTTCCTGCCACTTCTTTTTGGGTTAACTTTTGTTTCAGACGAATTTGTTTAATTTGATGAGCAAGCCTTAATCGAACAAGTTCTTCGTTATATTCCTTTTGGAATGATTTTGACTTAAAACTCTTTTCAAAAACTTCATCAAACGTGCGGACACCTAAACCTTTACTATTATTTTGTTTTGCCCGTATATTTTTCATTTTTTATCTTTGATTTATCTTTTTCATTATTATTTGACGTGTCTTCTGTGCACGATCTATTTCTTTTTTGGGTGTTTTATTACTTTTTTTAACAAAGGAGTGTATAAAGTATAAAAAACTTTCATGAATAAAGAATATAAATCTGTACTTTTTGACTATCAATTCGCGGAGTTTGCCTCGAAGAGGTTTTATATATACAAGATTAAATCTTCCCTCGCTCACTACTGTAACTGCAGCAGCTATCTTAGCACGATCGGCTTCGGGTATGTCAGCAATCATTTTGTTCACAGAGTCGAGAAATAATATTGTGTATATTTTCTTTATATCCATAAAAACATGCAGCATGAGAATTAATACTAAAATCGACCTACCCAAAGTATAGCAAAATTGCTATATCGGTGTCAAGTAAGATAATATGCATAAATGCAGAAGAAGCCAAAAAATACGGAATTATTGACGAGATAGTCACTAAATCCAAAACTCCAGTTGCTAAATCAAATAACCAGTAGACAAATTATTCTTTATTTGTTATACTGAAACTGTTGAATTTAAAAATTTATTACGTCGGTTTAGAGGAATATTCCATATATTATGAAGTTTTCAAAAGAAAGCATGGAAGGAATAGTTGAAATCTTAGAGGAATAAAACCCTGCCCGCAATGCTTTCAGCATAGCTGATGCAGGCGGGCGCAAATATAGTGGCATGTTCTTGTAAGCTGGCACAAAGCTTATGAGTATAACATTAATTACAATTCTATTCAGCGCCGGGGCGCTCGTTTTGGGTGTTATCGTAGGTTACTATCTGCGCGTAATAGTCGCCTTGGGGAAAAGAAGGTCTATTGAAATTGACATCAAGCAGATGATGGTCGGCGCTAAAGAAGAAGCGCAGAGGATTACCGATGAAGCGAAAAAAAAATCGGAAGCGGAGGTCGCAAATCTAAAAGAGGAAGAAAAAAAGAAAGGAGAGGAATTGAGGGAAACGGAGAAAAGACTTATTAAAAAAGATGAGTTTTTGGATGCCCGGCAAGTAGAGATAGATAAGGAAGTTGATAATATAAAAATAAAAGTGGAGGAAGTAAAAAAGATTCAGGAAAAAGTAGCGAAAATAGAAGAAGAAAAAAAAGTAGAATTGGAAAGAGTGGCGAAGCTAACCGAGGGGGAAGCGAAGGAAGAACTTTTGCGTGACATCGAAAAGAAATACGAAGAAGATATCTTGATCAGAATCCAAAAGCTGGAAAATAGCAATCAAGAAAAATTGGAGCTTCGAGCAAAAGATATCTTGGCTACAAGTATTCAGCGTCTGGCCTCCAGTACGGCTTCCGAGCTAATGACGACCGTAGTAGCCATTCCAAACAACGAAATCAAAGGCAAAATTATCGGTAAAGAAGGCAGGAATATTCGCGCTTTTGAGCGAGCTTCCGGAGTGGAGCTGATTGTGGACGATACTCCCGGCTCCATCGTCATTTCTTCTTTTGACCCGATCAGACGGCAAGTGGCGAGGCTCGCTTTGGAGAACTTAATTTTAGACGGGCGCATTCAGCCCGCCAAGATAGAGGAGCTGGTGGAAAAAGCCAAAGAAGAAATAAATAAAATAATCAAAGAAAAAGGCGAGCAGGCAGTCTACGAATGTGGAATCTTCAACTTTGACCCGCGCATTATTGCGATTATCGGACGATTGTATTTCCGCACCAGTTACGGACAAAATGTGCTTCAGCACTCTATTGAAATGGCACACATTGCCGGAATGTTGGCGGAAGAGTTGGGCGCCGACGTCGCCATCGCCAAAGCCGGAGCTCTCGTCCACGACATCGGTAAAGCGCTGGACCATGAAGTGCAAGGTACCCACATTGAGATCGGCATCCGCATCCTGCAAAAGTTCGGCGCAGATGAGCGCATCATCACCGCAATGAAAAGCCATCATGAGGACTACCCGTATGAAACGATTGAATCTGTCATTGTTCAAACTGCCGACTCAATTTCCGGCGGCCGGCCCGGAGCGCGCCGCGATTCAGTAGAAAATTATCTAAAGAGGCTCCAAGAACTGGAAGCATTGGTCAACGCTTTCCCAGCCGTGGAAAAATCCTATGCCTTACAGGCCGGCCGCGAGATTCGTATCTTCGTCACGCCGGAGAAAATCTCCGATGCCGAAGCTAAAATAATGGCCCGCGATATCGCTATGAAAATAGAACAGGAACTCAAATATCCGGGCGAAATAAAGGTGACGATGATAAGGGAAACGAGGATTATCGAGTATGCAAGATAAAACCTCACCCCCAGCCCCTCTCCTTGTCAAGGAGAGGGTGGCTTGAGCTTGCCGAAGACCGGATGAGGTGGGACTTGCCCTTAAAAAACCCTTGATATATAATAGGCAGGTGGTAATTATATAAGCAAATAGGCTTCCTCGACCTAGGTCCGGGGGGCAGGGTCGAAAGAATTATAAAAATAACTTTAAAAACATATGAATAAACAAGCATTAGCTGACTGGGTACACGGAAAACTTGGCGGCACAAAAGTGCAGGCAGAAGAGGTGGTAGACGGAATGTTTGATGCTATCATCGCAACTTTGAAAAAGGGAGGTGAAGTCTCGATTGCCGGCTTCGGAATCTTTTCTGTAAAACAAAGAGCTGCTCGCATGGCTCGCAACCCAAAAACTGGAGAGCAAGTCAAGGTAGCGGCAAAGAAAGTTCCAAAATTCCGACCAGCCAAAGGTTTGAAGGAAATGGTTGCATAAATTTTATCTCGAGATAAAATCAAAAAATCCCCCAAGCGGGGATTTTTTGATTTTTAGGTACTGGTAATCCCAGCTTTTTCAAAGGTAAATACTCAAAATAATACTGGCACCCAACAGAAATAACATAATCCAGAGTATCTTTATAGAAAGGTTTTCTAAACCAGTCACTTAAAATATAGATATATTCCACGTCAATATTAATCGCAGACATAAGTTTTGTATACTGTTTCTTTTTAAAATCACAAGTCTGTAGTTTTTCATCTACTGAACCTGATACCTTTTGAAATTTCATCTCAATGATAAAAAGAGTATTATTCACAATTACATACAGAGCTTCGTCCGGAAGTAATTTTTTGGAAAGTATGTTTTTATAATCAACATTTCTCGATTGAAGATACCTGTATAATCCATTCTTTGCGTAACTGCGCGCAACTTCTTTGTTGTTAAAATAAATTATGTTATTTTTAACTGAATACCCTTTCTGTCTAGCTAAAAAATCTAAAAGGTTAATTCTTTTCTCGAAATGAATCCCCGTTATTGTATTACCACCACCTTTCCCTTTATTAATCATATTATTTTTTCAAATCAGAAAAACGCTTTATGGATAAGTCAAGATAACCCTTTTCCGTATCAATACCAATAAATTTCCTATCATTCATAGCTGAAGCTATTCCTGTAGTAGAACTTCCAGTAAAAGGGTCCAGAATTACATCCCCCTTGTTTGTACTTGCAAGAACAATGCGCTTTAGTAAATCTATTGGTTTTTGTGTCGGGTGTTTACCATATTTTTTTTCTTCTGGTCTGGGTGTGCCCATAGACCACACTGAGCGCATTTGAAGACCCGGCTTTTTTAGTTTATCCTCTGGCCAATTTCCTTCTTTCATTTCTTCGTAATTAAAAGTGTGTTTCGCTTTTTTATCTTTTCGGGCCCAAATGATTGTTTCATGGCTCGCAGTAAAAAAACGACAGCTCAAGTTAGGAGAAGCGTTTGGCTTAAACCAAGAAATGTCATTAAGAATATGATAACCCAGAGATTGCAAAGCATGCCCGCATTGATATATTGAATGATATGTGCCACTTACCCATAAAGTACCATTCGGCTTTAATACTCTTTTACATGCTTCAAGCCAACGATAATGAAATGCATAATCATCCAAAAAACCCTTGCTGATGTCCCATTCGCCTTTGTTTACACTTACCATGCGTCCTGCATGAACACTAAAACCACCATTTGAAAGATTATAAGGAGGATCCGCGAAAATCATATCAACAGAATTTTCTGGAAGTTGATTTAAGATATCTAGACAATCACCATTATACAAAACAAAGCTGTCCTTAGAAAAATAAGGTTTGTTTTTAACCACTGAGAGTATTTTTCGATCAATTACTACCATACGTCGTATTTTATTAATAATAAAATCTTAAAGAATTTTATGCTCTTTTAGAAATTTTAAAATTTCCGTAGAAGGAATGATTAGAGATATTGCGACTCTTTCTTGCTGGTTATCTTCCTTGCGTTTTTGCATGACTGATGCTACTTGCATACCAACAACTTTGCTTTCTACAGAAAATGCGGGGCAACCACTTGAGCCGGAATACATTAAAGTATCAATTTCATAAAAAGCTTTTTCTTCTTGCTGATCGTTTTGTTTAATATAGTTTGATATATAAGCACCTTGAAACCTTTCAAATAAGTTAAATTGTCGCTGACCATTTTGCATAAATATAACATTGGCTAATGGAAACCCAAGAAAACCACAACTAGTCCCCCTTGGTACAATTTCTTTTTCCATAGTTACTGTCTGTTTGTCCTTTGGATTTTCAATTTTTAGAAGTGCAATGTCTTGGACTGGATCTTCGGCAACAAAAACTGCTTTTTCCATTTGTTGACCAATATCTGGGGTACGGATAAATTCAAAACTTTGATGAACAGGTTTGGTACGATCTGCATTTTGATGAACAGAATGAGCCGCTGTTATTAAATACCCTGGAGCTACCATAAATGCAGTTCCATTAGAAGCGGTCACAGTTTTTTGAGGACCATTCTCAGCCACGATAGAAGTAGCCAAAAATCCATAGGTGCTCTCTCTTATTTTTTTTGATGGTTTACTAAACATGCCGGTTTTTTCTCTGATTATTAAAATCTTGCACTACTTTTTTTATATGCACTTCTTTGGAACCTAGCCCAAGATTCCACCCTAGAAGTTTTCTTGCCAAGAATTGGACAGTATAATCAAAATCATTGTGATCAGACCATACATTCTGAGGAATACGTAAATGAAGAGTATCAGACGATGAAGAAGTTATCGTAGTGAAAAGTATGTTATCAGTTCTTTCAAAATAAAACTCTACTGAGTTAAAGCCTGAGTTAAAATTAATACAAGCTCCATCTTGTTGTTGTATAGTCATTGTTGCTAAGATGGAACTTCTCCAAACTATGGATCTATTTAACCCCCCAGTATTTTCTTGGGTGGTATTCTTAAGCATCGCAATACTATTTGTCTCAGTTTTAAGATCCCAATTCGCGTCTGCGAATAAAATGAAGTCATGAGACGGGGAATCTTCTAAGTAGTGTTGAAGTGGATTGTAATAATGATTTCCTTTCATAATTCAAAGAATAACATAAAAAACCTTTAGATTCAATATTTTCTGATAACGGCTTTAAGTACGGCTAGGATATTTAAGCTATGCTCTGGATATATCGGTTTGTAATTTTTATTCGCCGGCTCGAGCCAGACTTTATTCCCCTGTTTGCGAAAATACTTCATGGTAAATTCGCCATCCACTTCGGCGATGATTATCTCCCCATCTTTGGCTTGGTTGGTTCGCTCTACGAGCACCATATCCCCTTTCTCTATGTGCGCATCAATCATCGAGTCGCCGTCTACTTCGAGCATATAAGTCAGCGCTTTATTTTTAACAAGCAAATCATCCAGATTAACAGTATCCGCTAATTCTTCTTCTACTGTCGCCGGAAACCCGGCGGTGACAAGCCCGAGCATCGGCACATCTGAAGTCATTTTTGCAAATATTTTAGTCGGAATTAATCTGCCCAGATGATCTTTGGCCACAATTCCCGCCTCTACAAGTTTTTCCACAATTCTAAAGACAGCGTTCTTGGATTTGAAGCCAAAAAGTTTCAGCATTTCAGAATAGGTGGGCATCCTTTTATTTTGCGAGTAGAAATTTTCTAACTTGGTCTGATATAAGTTACGCATCCCAGTACTAAAATTTTAAATTAATAATTATCTAAACTTACCGTACCTTGTTCAACCTATTTTTTGTATTAATATTAACTAATCAAAAATTTAGTACGGGACAGGTAGATATCCTTGCGAAAAAATAGATCAATCATTCTTTGCGCAAAACTCCTTCTAGTGTGATAGCGGACTTTTTGCAAGAGAAGTTTGTGGTCTCTGGCTTCCTTGAAATACGCCTCGCCTTGGAGAATCTTCAGATCAATTTTTTTATTGATTTTTTGTATCTCCTTTTCTAGCATTTTTAAGTATTGTGATTGTGACATATTATTAAGGAGTGAAACGACTATAAAAATTAATTTAAAATATACTCGCTCCGCTCGTTATTTATAATAACAACAGTATAAGTGAACGCTCGTTCACTGTCAACAATCTACCTGTGGATAACTTTTTATGTATTCACCTTTGGCCGATATTGGATGGCCTCTAGAATATGATTCGCTTGCACATCTTCTGAACTTTCTAGGTCGGCTATGGTGCGAGCGATTTTGATCACGCGATGGTAGGCGCGGGCGGAGAGGCCGAGATGCTCGGCGCTGTCGTCCAGCAAATCTCTTATTTCCTTTTTTAATTTCACAAAATTTGAAAGGTCCTTAACATTCATTTCACTATTGGTCTTTTTTCCGCCAGAGGCGGATCCGCCTTGGGCGGAAAATCTATTTTGTTGAATGACGCGGGCGCGCGATACTCTTTCTTTTATTCTCTCGCTTCGCTCACCAGTGCCTTCTTCACCCAACTTTTTATAATCCACATTCCCCACTGAAACCCAAAGGTCAATGCGGTCCATGATCGGGCCGGATAATTTTCTTTTATATCTATCCAGGTCAGACGGTTTGCAGATGCAGGCCTTGGTTTTAGACCCGGCATTTCCGCAGGGGCAAGGATTCATGGCCGCGACTAATATAAAATTGGACGGGAAAATTGCCGAGCCCTTGGCGCGAGAAATAGAAACGATGTTATCTTCCAGCGGCTGGCGCAGTGATTCTATCACCCTTCTTTCAAACTCCGGAAATTCATCTAGAAATAAAACTCCTCGGTGTGCAAGTGTTACTTCCCCGGGTTTAGGAAAAGTTCCCCCGCCGATAAGCGAGACATAAGACGAAGTATGGTGCGGAGCGCGAAATGGTGGAAAGCACACAAGTTCACCCCGCGTACTTCCAGCCACCGAATGAATGCCGGTTATTTCCAAGACTTCTTCGGTGCCTAAATCCGGCAGAAGCCCAGAAAATACTCGCGCCAGCATCGTCTTGCCGGTGCCCGGCGGTCCGTACATCGCGATATTGTGCCCGCCAGCCGCCGCAATCTCCAATCCGCGCTTGGCGCCTTCTTGTCCGCGAATATCAGAAAAGTCTCCGCCTTTCATTTCTTTTTTATAACTTATTTTAGTCTTTGGCTGAACAGGAATTTTCCCTTGCCCTTCGTAACCTTGGCGAAGTAGGGTTCTTTTATTTTCTAAATTTTTTAACTTGCTCTGCCTTTCGTCAATATGTTCCACAACTTCTTCTAGACTTTTGGCGCCGAAAATTTTTATACCCTCTACCAAGGCCGCTTCAACTGCATTTTCTTTCGGCAAATATATTTCCTCATAGCCTCGCCTTTTAGCTTCCTCTGCGAGCGGCAAGGCGCCCCGAATACTGCGGAGCGCGCCATCAAGCCCAAGCTCGCCCAAGAAAATCTTTTTCTCCGAATTAAACTTAATCTCGCCGGCGGCAGCGAGATAGGCAATAGCAATCGCGAGGTCAAAAAACGGCCCTTCTTTTTTTAAGTCCGCCGGTGAAAGCGAAACTATTATTTTCTGATTTTTAGCTTTAGGAGATTTATAGCCGGAATTTTTTATCGCCCCGCTGACCCGGTCTTTGGACTCATCCACAGCTTTATCCGGCAGGCCCACCACCGAAAAAGTGTGAAGCCCTTTTGATAAATCTACTTCAATGGTGACGATAGCGCCCCGGAGGAGATTCACTTGCGCTGAATAAACTTTTGCAAAGCTCATGATGTGATTTTAAATATTAAATCTTTGAGCTCTTGGGGATATGCTTTTGAAGGGGTTTCGAGCGCGACGGCGCGAGAACTTCAGGATTTTTTAAGCTTCAAAAAATCCGTACCGAAAAAAGTATATCTACAAGAGCTATCATTCTTCCAAATGCTTTTTGCAAGTCCGGGCGGCAGGATTAGCTTCCAGGCGGCTCATTTCAATGTCTTTTTTGCATACTTCGCACTTGCCGAAAGATTCTCTGTTCAACCCTTTGATGGCCTTCAGAATATTATTAAGTCGTGGCTCTAAAGTTTTAATCATCGAGCTCCTTGCCTCAAAATCCTCAAACCTATCCGCCATATTATTCTGGTCCGATTCTGGAAAATCCAATTCTTCCGGGGTCGCTTCCCACTCGCCTGTTTCAGAATTAAGCTTGCCCATATCCCGCAACTCTTCCAAAAGAATATCCCGCTCTTTTTCCAACTTATCTTTAATTTTTTTCTTATCCAACATGAACACATAATAACATGCCTTATTTTCATAGCAAGGTTGTTTCATTGTAAAAAATCGAGGTACCAAAAAGAATTTCTATTTTCCGTGCATCTTAAGTAAAGGTAATTTTTCTTTTCTTTTTAGGAAACGATCTAACCAGTCAAAAGTGTATTCATTTCTGATTTTTAAATATTCTGATATTGCATGATCTGCACCTTCAAAAATAATTAATCGATATGGAACTTTTTTCTCATATAATTTTTTTGCCAAACGGACAGAGTCCATTGGATTTACTCTCCAATCTGCTGTCCCATGCATTATAAGTAGTGGGGTTTTTTTATGAAATTTTTCTGTCCAATAAATTGGAGAACGTTTCTTACTTTCTTTTAATCTACCACCGTACATATTTTTTTGATGTTCTTTCCATCCCTTGCGAAATTTTACGGCAGAGATTTGATCTGTTGGGGCTGATATTGCGACAGCTGCTTTAAGCCATTTTACGCGTGCTAAAGAGAGATAAACCATGAGACCTCCTCTACTTATTCCATACATACCAACTTTGGAAATATCGCTTCGTTTATAACCTTTTAATATCTTGTATAAATTTAAAACATCCCTAATCTCTGATCCCCCAAATTTATCCTTTCCCTCGCTACCACCAGCTCCAGAATATTGAGTTGCTATGGTTAAATACCCATGTTTTGCGAAGTCTGCAATTTTAGTAAAAAGTTGTTCTAATTTTATTGCCCCAAAATTAACTGAGCCGCCTCTATTCCAAATAACGCTTGGTAACTTTCTTCCCTTTCTTGGCTCAACAATATAACCAACTACTTTGTGCCCTTGCGATTTATACACAATCCTGTAAGCAAAAACTTTGGCATTAATTTTCCTTGCCTTTTTCAAAACTTCCGGAACCATGGCATTTGATACCTCTTTTAAATTTATTTTTCTGACCTTCAAGATTAGGGGCAGTTTTTTAATTTTTTCTAGGTTGTCACTCATAAATATTATTATAACAGATACTACCATGTTAGATGAAAGAGGTGTGCAGCAACGGAGCCCGTTACTACACACCACGATATTTCTCAAGCAACACTACCTTACCCTTCGTCGGTGGAGCAGGGGTCACAGCAATCCACACCGTGACCTGCCTCCGCCAACATCAGGGCGGGGTTTTCCCCGAACTCGACTTCGTAGAGACACATCGTCTCCTTGAAGCAGCGATCCCGATCTGTCGCATCCCCATTCAGCCCGAAGTACGGGTAGTGATGGAACATGCGACCAAACATGGATTCGCAGTCCTGAGCATACTTGCGCGTGTCCAGGATGTGACCATGCCAGAAGGCGTCGATCGGCGAGTTGGGAACGTTCCGGTGGTTGGGGTACAGAACGTGGAGAGTGAGAAACCGCTTGTACCACGTTTCGGCGGCGTCCGCTTGCTCCTGCGTCCAGCCCCTCCCCTCCGGTAGGGGCAGCATCAGCTTCCCCTTGACCTGCGAGAAGTCAAGGTTCTCAATGACTGCGACTTTCGCCACAACCACTGAACCTGACACTCGCCCCGGAACCAAAGTCGTCGTCTGCATTATCGTACCTGCCTTTCAATCGAAGAACTATGGGTCGGATAAAGCCGTTATGGCCTTACTTCCCGATTATGATTTTACAACAATTTTAGTATTTCAACAAGTCCATTCAAACCGACGAGTTTCGTCTCTTTTTTTGTTTCTTCTTTGATAAATTCGTTAACTTTTTGCGAGTATTCTGGACCTAATACTCCGTATGGATTAAAATGATCAAAAATACAAAGTTTCACTTTTGATTCTTTTAAAACTTCAATAGCATCAGATGCGGTGGAGTGATATAAATTATGTTTAGTGTATTTTTTAAATTCTACATCATGCAAATTAAAAACCAATAAATCGACTTCACTAAAAACTTTTTTTAATTTTAGATTAAAAGCTCCTGGTGCTTCTATCTCTTTGATAAGAAGCCATTTCAGCAACTAAATTAGCATCATTTTTATGATCAATATGAGCATGCGAGATAAACAAAGTATTAGTGAGAGCTAGATTCACGCCAATCCTTTCTGCCCTTTCTAAAATATTAATTCCCGGATCAACCATCATTTCCAAATCATTATATTTAATATAAAAGCCAGACCATAAAGGTTTTAAAGCAGAATTCCATTTATACTCATGATTAAATTGGCGACCAAAGAATGCTATGAAATTACCCTCTATTCTATGAGGCATTTCTCCAAGTTCCTTTCTATTTCTAAATGTATTAGAGATATCTCTTGCTTCTTTTGATAATTTTTGTAATTCACTAAATTTAATAGGCATAAATTTCTATTTTAAATTAAGGTTAATAACTAAATCTTTTAAAACCTTGTTAATTATTGTTTTGGTTCCGGGGAACATGGCTAAATTATCTACTTCGGCAAGAGACACCCATTTATGTCCACTATGTTCATCTGGATTTAAAACTATATCATTTTCCCTGGGCAAGACAACAAATACATACCCGCGACACTTTTTTTGGTCAGAAATAGTATTAAAATCAATGCTTTCGGGCTGGGAAATAAATTCTTTTACAGATAATCCTGTTTCTTCATATAATTCTCTTCTGGCTCCGGCAAAAATATCTTCATTTTCATTAAGTCCACCTCCCGGCAACTCGTATAAATCGGGGAAATGCTCACCTTTGGCTCGTCTCAACACCAGCACAGCGCCGTTTTTTCTTATTACGAGTTTTACCACTTTTCTTTCTATGCCATCTTTCTCTGCCCTGTCCAATAACTTCTCGCTTATAGGTAAATAATCTTTTTCCGAGATTGTCATTGTAATTTGTTTCCTCTTTTTAACACTAAAAGTATAGAATTACCAAGAAGAAATCTCGGGAATTTTGAATTCATAAATATTTTTTGAATTACCGCAGACCTTTCTAGCGGATATTGCATGGAGTTTACTTCACCAAAAAAACTTCGCAATATATCTCTTTCCGCTTTGTCTGATACAATTACAGAGGCAACATCACTTAAAATTTGGAAGACTTTTTTGGTGTCACCTTGCCTTAATGCCTCAAACAGGATGTAGTCAAGGCCGTCAAGGCGGATTTTAGAGTCTATTAATTCATCATATTTTGAAAGAATATTTTTTACATCTCTATGGAGTATGCTCTTGGGTGAATATGTTCTGGCATCTGATAAATCTTTTCTTCCCGGTACAAATTTTTCATCCATCCACGCAAGGTAAGAGAGACCAGAAGCAATGCCAATTGGCAGACTAGTTTCTTCGTCAATTATAAAACCACTTTCTTTGCACATCCGTACCCATTCGTCAACGGTTGTCTTTTTTAAGTGAGAAGATTTTCTTTTTTCTTCTATATGGCTAAAGTCGGCCATATCCAACTTATAAAGAGAGAGCAAGACTATTAATGCCACTCCTTCGGGTTTCATGATGCGAAAAATTTCTCTTAATGCGATTACAGGATCAGGCGTATGTTCTAAGACATCGCAACAAATAACCATTCCCATAGAGTTTCCTTTTATAGGAGATTGCAAGACATTTCCAATAATTCCTCTGATTTGCGGGTATATTTTTTCGTCTGGGATACCTAGTCTTCTAAGAAATTGTCGGTCGAAATAATCAAACGAAAGGTCAACACCAATATAGTTGATGCCTCTTTTATTCATCTGAAATCGTAAGGACCCCTCCGTTTGGACGCTTCCATGCACATTGCTTCCAATATCTAAAACAGTATGAGCACCAAATTTAGTTGCCACATCTGCCAATATGCTGCTCTTATTTATTGTATAAGGAGCGGACAAAGTTCTATCCAGATACAATTTAGCGTATTCACCTTCGTAGTGTCGCTTAGGGCCTTTTGGTCCTGCTTCTTTCATAAAAAGATTTTACCACTACCGCTTACTTTGCGCCAGTTGTTTTTTATTGCTAAAAAAGCTAAATAAGTAGGTAAATCCATTTTTATGATAAAATATCAATATGGTCGCTTTGGCAAAAAAAATCTGCCATTTAGAAAATTGAGAAAAAAGTTAGTTTAGTTTTTCAAAAAGTAATTCGGGATATCCTTTTTTGATTTGGGTGTTTTGGACATTTTTGATGCCTAAACTTTCTAAGAATTTTATGCACTCCTTCTTAGCTTCTTTCTTATCCCGGAAATCACCTTTTGCTTCCGCCTCTACGTATGACCCCAGGTCCCTGACATTATCTAAAGCGACTTCAATGTCGCCACATATCCAATATTCCCTACTCTTTTCTATGGTCACCACTCTTTTGAAATCCATAAATACTAAAATTTTTTCCAGTTCCTCTTTGTTTAAAATTTCTGTTTCATATTCTTCCGCGTAGTCATGCTCGCCATCTTCTCTCTTGTTTATTGATAAATCATATTCAAAGACAACCTTGTCCGGATTTGTTCTGATTCTTAAATATTCGGTTGGATGAGGTTTTTTAGCAAAAAAATCTCTGTGAGTAGGAACATAATAATCGTCAGTTTGTTTTATGGCTTTTACCAATCTTCCCACTTTTGAAACTTTTTTCTTAATTTCAGCCAAGTTGTCTACTTTTACTTTTATTTCTACTTCTACGTTCATTCCGCCATGATACCAAAAAATTATGAGAATTACTATTTTCATAGCAAGTTTAGCAAATTGTTGCTAGAATATAGCAATATGCAGTGGTTTTTTATAGCTTTGGGAGCGCCATTTTTATGGGCAATAGTGAATATTTCTGATAAATATCTTGTCACTAAATATTCAACTGGTAAACGAGGCTCTGGCGGTTTAGTGCTTTTTTCTAGTTTAATAGGAATTTTTGTGGCAATACCGATTGGACTATTTACCACAGGAGTACTCAATATTCCCCTATCAGATAAATTGCTTTTAATCACAGTAGGTGGAATAACTATTGCTTGGGTGGTTTTATACTTATTTACCCTAGAGATTGAGAGCATTTCTGCGGTAGTGCCATGGTTTTTAACCATCCCCATTTTCGGCTATATATTTGGGTATATATTTTTAGGTGAAACACTTTTTCTGCATCAAAAGATAGGGTCTCTTGTGATTTTGTTTGGTGTTTTTTTAATATCAATAGATTTCTCTGGGGAGAAAAGAAATTTTAAATGGCTACCAGCATTATATATGATCCTAGCGTGCATTTTGGTCTCTATCGCGGGAATAATTTTTAAATATGTAACTGTTGGAGGGAATTTTTGGGTTTCTTCCTTTTGGGAGTATGTTGGATTAGGCGGTTTCGGCATTTTAATTTACTTTTTTATCCCAAAGTATCGTAAAGAATTTATACTGATGAATAGAGGGGGCGGAAAGAAGATTTTTACCTTAAATGCTGTAAGTGAACTAATGACTATTGTAGGGAACCTTCTAACAAATTATGCCATCTTACTTGCTCCAGTTGCTATGGTTTATCTGGTCAGTAGTTTTCAACCGGCAATTGTGCTTTTTATGACTCTTTTCGCCACAAGGTTTTTCCCAAATGTTGTCAAAGAAAACATATCAAAAAAAGTTCTTGTTCCTAAAATGATATCTATTATAATTATAATTCTAGGAAGTACTATACTATTTATAAAAATATGATCCCAGAATTTCCACAATTTAAGAAGTTGGAGCTTTCAGATAAAAAGGATGTTGAGAAATTTACTTTAAAATTCCCACCCTATTCGGATTTTAATTTCGTATCTATGTGGTCCTGGGATATTAAAGGCGAAATGCGCTTGTCTGTTTTAAATGGTAATCTAGTCGTGCGTTTTACGGACTATATAAGTGGGGAACCTTTTTATTCTTTTTTGGGTGATACTAAAGTTAACGAAACAGCCCAAAAATTAATTGGGCTTTCAATTAAGGAGGGTTTGGCACCCATGCTGAAGTTATTACCTGAAATTTCCATCAAGGATATCGATACGTCAAAATTCAAAGTAAAAGAAGATAGAGATAATTTTGATTATATTTACGAAATACTCCAGCTAAAAGAATTAAAGGGTGGAGTGTATGAGACTCATCGTAATTTAATAAATCAATTTTTTAAAATTCACAAAAATTGGAAAATGGACGTTGTAGATTTTAGTGATATTTATCATAAAAATAGAATTTTATCGTTATTTACTCAATGGGCAAAAAATAAGGGGGATTCAATTCTTCTGCAGGAATATGCAAATGAGTTTCTGTCTTTGAACAAACTTCTATCTATTAACGACCCCAAAAAGTTCAATTTAACTTGTTTTGTTATTCACGTGGAAGATAAGTTGATCGGCTTCGTGGTAAATGAGCATGTGGGGGAACATAATATAATTCATTTTGAAAAAGCCGACACGTCCTTTAAGGGCTGCTATCCATTTTTAATGCAACAAAATTCAAAAGTCCTGCATAATATCAACAAAAAGTACCTAAATTTTGAGCAAGATTTAGGGATTAATTCTTTAAGATTCACAAAAACTAAGTTCAAACCCGCATATTTTCTTAAGAAACATGTGCTGACAATGTAATTTGCATATAATGGCTATAATTTGGTAGAATCAAGTTATATGAAATTCTATAAAATGAATTCTGGCATAGCAAAAATATTAGCCATAATTCTATTTGTTGTGCTTTCTATTTGGTGGCTTTTTGTTGCTTTTGTACTAAAAAACGAATCAATCAATGCGAATTTGTTTTGGGCTGCATCTTATCAGCTCATGGCTCTTTTTGGGGTGACTTTCGGATTGATTATATCTAAATCATGGGGTGGTCTTAAAAGCGTAATGGGTAAAACTATAATATTTTTTTGCATTGGTTTAATGTTGCAAATATTCGGGCAAACTATTTTTAGTTTCTACAACTTATTTCTAAAAGTTGAAATTCCGTATCCTTCTTTGGCTGATATGGGTTATTTCTTAAGTATCCCTTTCTATGCATATGCCACGATATTTTTAGCCAAAGCTTCTGGAGTAGGCTTGTCTCTGAAATTTGTTCACAAAAAAATACAAGCCGTAATTATACCAGCAATCCTACTGATTGCCTCTTATGTAATTTTCTTAAAAGGTTATGAATTTGACTGGTTTAACCCCCTAAGAATTTTTCTTGATTTTGGATACCCTCTTGGTCAAGCATTTTACGTTTCTTTAGCCGTTTTGGTTCTTGTTTTATCAAAAGATTTTCTAGGGGGCTTAATGAGGCCTAAAGTTCTGATTATATTATTTGCTTTAGCTGTACAGTACATAGCAGATTACAACTTTTTGCTACAAGCATATAACGGAACTTGGGTTAATGGTGGATATGGAGATTATATCTATCTTTTTTCTTATTTTATGATGTCTATTGCATTAATAAATTTAGGTAGCGCATTTGAAAAAATTCAAAAATCATAATTTAAAAAAATGGAAACAATCCTGCAAATCCCAATACGAATAATAAAAGAGCAAGAACTTGTCATCGGTCCTTTGGCTTGGGACGAAGCGAGAAAAGTTCCTGGACTTACGATTGACCAAACACATAATTCTGTTTCTTTTTCCGGTGATAAAAAAGATGCGGTAAATCGTTTAGTCGCACAATATGAAAGACTTTTCGGTAAAGCTTCACACGAAGTCTGTCGCGAATCTGTGCAAGACCTAATAGCTGAAATGCCTCCAGAAGAAGTTCCCTCTAGTCTAAGATAATTTTTATGTCAAATGACGATAATATTCCCATCTCTCCTCTCGAATACAAAAAAGTCACAGAGGAATTGTATGGTAGAAATCTCGAATTAGCGAGATTATATAAACAAGTTGATAGTTTGAATCATGAACTGGGAACAGCTAATCAAAATCTTCAAGACTCAATTAAGCAAAGGGAGTCTCTAGTGCACCTTGTTACTCACAAGGTTAAAGGCTCTTTTACTCGTTCAAAATACATTTTCGCTGGTATTCTGGACGGAACTTTCGGCGAAATAAATGAAGAAGTGAAAAAGAGAGCCGAGCAAGGTCTGGAATCGGATAATATGGGAATAGAAACGGTTGACTTAGTTTTGAATGCTGATAACTTGCAAAAAGGCGCTGTCAAATATGACATGAAAATGATTAATTTCAAGGAAATGGTCCTTAAAACTATTGAAGAGAAAAAAGGTCCAGCAGAAGCAAAAGGCCTGAAGATGGAAATGGATATCAAGGACGGCGAAAAAGACAATCAGTACAATGTTCTGGGCGATTCTTTCTGGCTCAAGGAAGTAGTGAATAATTTGATTGAAAATTCTATCAAATACACAAAAAACGGGAAAATAACGCTGGGGCTTGAAAATCGCAACGGCAAAATTTTGATGTATGTCAAAGATACTGGTATGGGTATAAATCCCGAAGATAAAAAGAATTTATTCACCGAAGGCGGGCGCGGCAAAGATTCGGTTAGAGTGAATGTGGACAGCACCGGTTACGGCCTTTATTCAGTAAAGTTAATCATAGAAGCGCATAAGGGTAGAGTTTGGGCAGAATCCGAGGGCTTAAACAAAGGTTCTACGTTTTTTATAGAGTTGCCGGCAGCATAAAAAATAAAAATATAACTTTTCATAGGGGTTTCGAGGCTGACGAGCCGAGAACTTCAGTCCCGCCCCACTTTTAATAAATAATTTTATACCAACTGAAAGTCTTTTGTCCACAAAACTTTAATTATTTAATAAATACGAATGTTAAAAGTGGGGCGGGGTGTACCGGAGAAAAGTTTATATTTTTATTTTTGGAAGAAATTTATTTTTTAATTTGGCTGGACGCTAAGCGGAGCATTATCTCGTGCACGGCACTCGGAGTGTTGGTGATAATCACAGAACTATCATCCGCAAAAATATACATCATTAATATTCTGTTGTCCTTGTCATAAAGAATGCGCGCGTTTTTATTTTCCACAATACCATTTTGAAATTCTTTAGTCAGAAGGTAGTTTGTTTCAGGCGAGATGTCTATTGCAAAAAATCCATGCAAGTCAAGAAACATTTTGTTTTCCCAAATGCGCAAACTATCAAAAATATCAGGCAAAGTTCGCATTTTAATTAGCATAAAAAAATCTTTAGTTTTACCATTGACAACGCCAAGTAAAAAATTATCTTTGACAAAATCAATATTACCTAGAATAAAATTGCCTTTTATAAGCGAAATAAACTCTCGGAGTCCTACTACTTTTTTAGCAGAGCTAAGGTAAATTCCTTCCACTCCCCCATTTTTAACTATAGTTCCGTTAACTTCATTTAGAACAGTTTGAGCTATTTTGTCCTTTCTAAAATCTTTTACTTCAAAAAAAGCGCTCTTGTCAACGAAAATAATAGGCACGAATTGTATTTCTATCGGAACGGTAGAATTATCCTTCGTAAATATGAAAAAAAATAAAGTGGTTAAAGCCACAAAGATTAGGATCAGACTTGCAAACATAAAAAATTTATTCTTTTTTGACTCTGGAGATAGATTTCTTTTCTCTATTTCGTGTTCTTCCTCACCGTGAATTATTTTCTTTATCAGTCCTTCCTTGTTGTTTTCAATTACATTCACTATATCTTCAGCATAGGTTTGAACAATTTTATGTTTTATTTCACTGTCTTTTCCCATGAATAATTTTAAACGAATGAAATGAGTATTAAAATCTTCCCCCTGTTAAATGTCCTTCGGACAATTTTTGCTTTGCAAAAATTATTTAACAGAGTAGTAAAATTATATTCACTTCGTTCATTAATTTTTACTAAAAAATTTTTCATCCGCCTGTTTGATGGACAGGCTAACTCTACCCATCTCTCTATCGACCTTGATAACTTTCACGGGAACAATCATGCCTTCTCTTATTATATCGCTAACTCGCTCCACGCGAAATGGCGCCAGCTCCGAGATATGCACCATGCCATCGGTGGAAGAATTAAGCCGGACAAATGCTCCAAACTCGGCGACTTTTACCACTTCCCCTTTGAGCATCTCGCCCACTACAAATTCACGAGTCATCTCTTCCACTATAGCCTGAGCTTTTTGCGCTGAGTCGCCTTTCCCGGTAAAATATACTGTTCCATCATCTTCAATAGTTATTTCCGCTCCGGTTTTTTCTTTAATTTCTTTAATGGTCTTGCCCCCGCCTCCGATTACCAAACCAATCTTGTCGGGATTGATTTTAATAATCAAAATCTTCGGAGCATTTGGGGAAATATCTTTGCGCGGAAGTGGAATTTCTTTTTCAATTCTATCTATGATGGCTACTAGCGCTTTTTTTGATTGTCTCATCGCTTCACCTAATATTTTTATCGGCACTCCTTCGACTTTTACATCCAGCTGGATAGCGGTAATTCCCTCTCTTGTTCCGGCAATCTTAAAATCCATATCGCCATGGTGATCTTCGGGTCCTTGGATGTCCGTCAAAATCTTGTATTTCTGTCGGTCTTTTTTGTCACTCTCATACATTAATCCCATTGCAATACCGGCAACCGGCGCTTTGATCGGCACTCCTCCGTCCATCAAGGCCAGGGTGGAAGCGCAAATAGAAGCTTGAGAAGTAGAACCGTTTGAAGCCATCGATTCGGAGACAACGCGTATCGTATACGGAAAATCTGTGAGAGGTGGCAAGACCATGGCCAACGCTTTTTCGGCCAGCGCGCCGTGGCCGACTTCCCGACGATTAGTGAACCCGGCCCGACCCACCTCACCTCCCGAATAAGGCGGAAAATTGTAATGATGCATAAATCTTTTTTCCGTTTTGGTGCTCATGCCATCGACTAAATGTCTGTCTTCAGGACCGCCCAGGGTGAGCACAGATAACACGTGTGTTCCCCCCCGATAAAAAATTCCGGAGCCGTGTAAAACAGAAGAAACTCCGCCAGCTTGGGCGTACAAATCTCGGAGTTCGTCCATCGCTCTGCCGTCGGCTCGTTTATTTTCTTCTATCGCTTTTTTGTGCAAGATGTTATTTTCTGTATCGTCAAATAAATTATCCTCTAGCGAAAAATCATCTCTATCCTTATGCTTGTCTCTGACCATTTTATTCCAAACATTGTGCAGTTCGTCTATTTTTACTTTGCCTGAACCAGCAAAAATTGCCTTTTCCATTTTGGGCAAAATATTCTTATCAAATAACGCCACAGATTCCGGAGAGATTTGCTCTTTCTCTATAACTCTTTTTTCTTTGCCTATTTCTTTGGCAATTTTCTTCTGGAAATTTTCTAATTTAATAATCTCTTCGCTTGCTCGCTTAAGAGATTCTTCCAATTCTTCTTCTTTGGTTTGATGAGCTGATGCTTCAATCATATTTATGTTTCCGTTCTTGCCGCAAACCGTCAAATCAAATTTATATTGAGAATCGTCTTCACGCAATTTCTGCGAAGGATTTATTTGCAAGTCCTCACTGTCATATTTACCAATACGTACAGCACCTATTGGCCCATTCCAAGGAATATTGGAAACGGAAAGCGCCAGCGAAGCCGCATTTATTGCAAGTATAGTAGGGTCATTATCATCCACTGAAATGACCGTCACTATCACTTGCACCGCATGGCGTATAGACTGGTCAAAAAGCGGACGAAGCGTCCGGTCGATAACTCGGCTCGCTAAGATTGCATCTTCAGATGGTTTGCCTTCTCTCTTTACAAAACGAGAACCGGAAATTTTTCCGGAAGCATAAAATCTTTCCATATAATCAACCGTCAAATTGAAATAGCCCAACCCTTCTTGGCTATCCTTGGATATACAAACAGTTGCCAGAACTATCGTCTCGCCATATTGAAGCATCACTGAACCATGAGCCTGTTCTGCTAAATCGGTAAAAATAGCTGTCAAAGTTTTTCCACCGATCTCTACCGAGTATTCTTTTTTTTGCATACTTGTCTCGCCGTAGCTTATTAAGCGAAGGCGGATGATTTGAGTTCGTATCCAGACTACAGTGTTGTTTCAAAAATTTTGAAACACTACTTTGTGTCTAGAGGCGAACCGGATTAACTGGTAAATTATTATGAGAATAGCATTTTAAAATAAAAAAGGCAAGAAGTTACTTCACCCCTATCAAATATTTTCTAGGATTTTCGGAGAGATCTATAAAATCGCTAGCGACTTCGCGGAGCTTGCCGGAAGTTGATTTGCCAAATGAAACTACTTCTACTTGAATACCGGAATGGTTTTTCAAATATTCCACTAAGGGAATAAAGTCGCCATCGCCGGAAACTATGACCACAGCATCCAATTTGGGCGACATCTTAATAGCGTCCACAGCAAGCCCCACATCCCAGTCGGCCTTCTTTGTTCCGCCAGAAAATATTTGCAAATCTTTGGTCTTGGTTTCAATGCCGAGCTTGGTCAACGCTTCAAAAAAGTTCTTCTCATCCCCTGCTTCAGTAGTGATGACATAAGCCACCGCTCGCACCAGCCTCCTGCCCGCCAGAGCGTCTTTCAAAACCGCGCCAAAATTTACTCGCGCCTTATACAGATTGCGGGCCGAATGGTACAAATTTTGCGTATCAATAAAAACTCCAACTCTCTGTTCTTTATGCTTGATTACTGTCATATGTTTATTAAACAAGTTCCATTTTCTTTACAAGAGCATTATAGCGAGTCTTGTTTGTTCGCTCTAAATATTTCAAATGAATACGCCTGTCCGCTACCATTTTAATCAGCCCCCGGCGAGAATGATTGTCTTTCTTATGCTTTTTCAAATGTTTCGCCAGCTCATCAATGGCGGCGGAAATAACAGCCACTTGCACTTCCGGCGAGCCTGTATCTTTGTCGTGAATCTGATTTTTCTTGATAATTTTTTGCTTTTTCTTAGTAGCTAACATATTCATGATATTAGCATAAAACCGCCAAAATTGCAATCCTTGGTCGTGTCGCACAATATTTGGTACAATAAAGGGAATGGCATCTTTAAAACAGCTCAAAACTCAATTCTTGGAATATTTAGAAATCGAAAAAGGAGCGGCATTTCGCACCATTGAGAACTATGATCAATATCTTACCCGTTACTTGGAGTTCGCTCAAAAAAAGAACGGAATAAAAGACTCGAGCGGCATCAACGCGGATTCGGTCCGAGAATTCCGCCTCTGGCTGAACAGTCAGCCGACCGGACGACACAAAGAAATAAGAGAAACAATCTCGAAGAGAACCCAAAACTACTACATGACCGCTCTTAGAATGTTTCTCAAATATCTCTCAAAAAGAGATATAGTTTCTATGGCTTCCGACAAAATAGAATTAGCGAAACTTTCGGAACGATCTTTGGACCTCATAACGCCTGTCGAGCTCGAGCGCCTCCTTGAAGCGCCGGAAGGCAATGGGATAAAGGAACTCCGCGATAAAGCTATCCTGGAACTTCTTTTCTCAACCGGACTTCGCGTCGGGGAACTATGTTCCCTCTCCCGCAATCTAAACGCGGCCTCGGAAGAACTCTCTATCCGCGGGAAAGGGGGAAGGGTGAGAGTGGTATTCATTTCAGACAGAGCAAGGGCCGCCTTGAAAAAATATCTGGCCGCGCGCAAAGACATGGAAGAAGGGTTGTTTGTGAGCTTGGAACCCGCCGGGCTCGGAGAAACGAAAAAGAAAGATAAGAAAAATTCTAAAAAATACGCCGGTAAAGAATATAGGAGTTTGGATCGGCGCTCGGTGGAGCGAATCGTCAGGTTCTATGCCATCAAAGCCGGTATCGCGAAAAAGGTGACTCCACATGTTATCAGGCACTGTTTCGCTACTGATTTGCTCTCAAACGGTGCTGATATTCGCTCTGTCCAGGCGCTCCTCGGACACTCCAGCATTGTCACCACTCAGATATACACTCATGTGACAGATAAACACTTGCGCGATATTCATAAGAAATATCATAACAAAAAATAGTATAATAACTTATCATGCGTATTATCAGTTGGAACACAAACGGTCTGCGAGCTACCGCTAAACAAGGATACTTCACTCCCCTATTTAAAAAAGAGTCGCCGGATATTGTATGTTTGCAAGAAACAAAAGTGGAGCCGGAACAATTGCCCGAAGAAGTGCGGAATGTTTCCGGATATTTTTCTTATTTTTCGCACCCCAAAGTTAAAAAAGGCTATAGCGGGGTCGCAATTTATTCTAAAGAAAAGCCAAGAAAAGTTTTCTTTGGAATAGGTGATAAAAAATTTGATACTGAAGGCAGAATACTCGGCGCTAAATACAAAAATTTTACACTTATCAACGGATATTTCCCGAACGGCGGCCAAGGGCCAGACCGCTTGAGATATAAATTGGATTTCTATAATGCATTTCTGAAGTTTATTCTAAAATTAAGAAAAAATGGAGAAAATATAATTTTTTGCGGCGATGTAAATACGGCTCACTTCCCTATTGACCTCGCGCGCCCGAAAGAAAATGAAGAAAATACCGGTTTTCTACCCATAGAACGCGCTTGGATTGATAAATTGGTAAAAAATAATTTTGTGGATGTCTGGAGACATTTTAACCAAAATAAAAAAGATATTTATACTTATTGGGATCAAAAAACTCGCGCGCGTGATAGAAATGTCGGTTGGCGAATTGATTATTTCTTTGCCGACAAAAAAATAATTTCAAAAATCAAAAACGTTGACACAATGCAAGACTATATGGGCTCCGACCACTGTCCCATAACGCTTGAAATTCAAATATGATATAATCAAGCCATGTCTCACACCAGACTAGACCAGCTTTCCGACGGGATTTTTGCCATCGTCATGACAATTCTCGTTTTTCAAATAAGATTACCAGCTATATTCAGACCGATAGACAATTTAGGGCTTTGGTTGGAAATTGAAAAATTGCTGCCGCTACTATTAAGTTATGTTTTAAGTTTTGCGCTACTATTCACCTATTGGAGAGCACACCATTTTTTTGTTTCCATTTATGCCAAGAACATAGATTCCTTACTCACCAATATCAACGCTTTGTTTTTCATGCTGATAAGTTTAGTGCCATTTTCCGCTAGCATCCTTGGGCAATTTAGTGGAAATGAATTATCTATTATAGTTTTCGGTACGCATATAATTTTAATTGGTTTGACCTTATATTGGATGCGCAGATATGTTTTGTATTCCGAACACATAAAAAATCCAGAAATAAGCAGAAGAGAAATCCGCGGTAGCACTATTCGCACTCTGGTTCCGGTCGTTTTTGCCCTGATCGCCATATCGCTTTCTTTTTGGAGCATTGAGCTTTCTCTTGTTCTATTCACTCTGGCTGTGATTTTTAATCTCTCTTCTTACAGCACCCAACTTTTCGAGAATATTATGAAAACCATTCATCACCTGCTTTTTGGCGAAGACAAAAAAGGCCATTTCGCAGATTAAAGCAGAATTTTCAATTCCTAAAATAACTATGTTTTACATGGCTATTTTAGGTAATTTAGCGTTTGCTAACGATCGTTTCTTAATGCTAAATTTGGTTAAAAAGCTTTTATTTATATAGTTATTTCCTCACTCCATGTTTCTCATGTAATTTGGCAACTTCTTCTTCCTCTAATTCTTCTTTTTTTTCTTTTCCGCGCTCGCCCAGAGTTTTGAGTTCAGCATCACCAAGCACATTCAGGGATTTAACCAGTTCGGATAAATGCTCGACTGTATTTTTCTCCGGGGCGTCCAGTACTTCTTCTAGGAGCGCATGCAAAATCCATCCCATTCGCGGCCCGGGCGTGATATTAAGTTCTTTAATCATAAATTCCCCATTAATTTTTAGCTGACTGACAGATATTGGATCTCGCAAAGCTTCTTCGATCATCGCAAAATATTTGCGCAAGCGATAGGGCGCTTCTTTTTTCTTCATCCCCACCCTATCAGATTCCCGCACTTTCATTAAGTCCCAGATGGGATGATTTTCCACCTTGCCCGCCAAAGCTTTAGCGTCGGCGGGGCCGACTTTTTTAATGATTCGGCGCACGGCAGAGAGCGTAATTTTTTCCGTATCCGAGAAAAACATATGATTGCGCACCAGTTTTTCTACCAATTCAATTTCTTTTTTAGGAAATTTCAGCCTTTCCATTATTTTTTTCGCCATCCGCGCGCCAACAACTTCGTGGCCATAGAAAGTATATTTCTTTTTACTGCTCGCCGGCTCCGCTAGCCTCCGCGCTCGCGGCTTCCCGATATCGTGAAAAAGCGCCGCTAGCCTTATTTCCAAAGGCCAATTTTTATCCGCCGCATGCTGAAGCGCATGAAGCAAGTGGTCCCAAACATCATAAATATGCTCACCCAATTGCTCGCAGCCGATCCCCTCCTCTAATTCCAGAATAATATTTTTTAGCAACCTGAATTTCTGCAGCATTACAATTCCCATAGCCGGATTTTTGGAGTCAATTATTTTTATCAGCTCATCCCGTATGCGCTCTCCTGATACTTTTTTTATCAAATCTGAATTTTTCAAAATGCTTTCGGCTGTTTTATGCGACACAGAAAAATTAAGTTGTAAAGCTATGCGCACAGCGCGAAGCATCCGGAGAGCATCTTCGGCAAATCTGTCATCCGGCTCCCCTACTGCCCGGATGGTTTTGTCCTTGATGTCCTTTAGACCGCCGAATATGTCTGTTAAGACATTATTTCTATAGGACATGGCATTTATAGTAAAATCACGTCTTTTAAGATCATCTTCTAGCTTATCGCTAAACTTAACCTCGTCGGGATGCCTAAAATCGCTATATTTTGCGTCAATCCTATATGGCGTAACTTCAACAATAATATATTCTGGTGTTTCACGAATAACATCATGAGAAGATGTTTCATCCGCCGACGCCAAAGCTTTAGCCTCGGCGGGAATAACATCCTTGGATGTTTCTTGTGAAACTTTATCTTGTGTTTCACGATTAACATATACCCCTACCGTTCCAAATTTATTTTCATAAACTGTCTTCTCAAAAAGATTAATAATTTGTTCCGGCTTGGCATTTGTCGTAACGTCCCAATCTTTTGGTTCTATGTCCATTAAAAGATCGCGAACACAACCACCAACCAGGTGTGCTTCAAAATCTGCCTTTTCAAGCATGTCCGTTACGTGTGAAACTTCCTTGGGGATTTTTGATATTAAATTTTTAGCATTTTCTTCCACTACTTTGTGCACCCGGCAAGACTCGAACTTGCAATAATAGTTCCGAAGACTATTGTGATATCCATTTCACCACGGGTGCAAATTATTTATTAATAAGAGTATTTTACACCATTTTAAAAAAATTAGCAAATAATGCTTACTTTATAAGGTAATTTTGTAATTGCGCTAGTTCAAATAAAATATTATAATAGAGAAGCATTTTAAGATTGCGGTCATGGTTTAGTGGTAGAACACGTCCTTGCCAAGGATGAGACGGGAGTTCAATTCTCCCTGGCCGCACAGAACCGTCTGTCCTTTAGATTTTTACTCCTCTTTTATTTTATGAAGATTTTGACACAAAATGGGGATAACTATGTTAGTAATGTTTATAAAGGACATCTAGTTAAATTGTCTTTTAGAATTATTTTATCGAAAATATATTGTTAAATAAAGATATTTTAGTAAAAGACATAAAATTAAGTATTTAGTTTCACGTGAAACTTAATTATTAATGTTATTCCCGCCAGAGGCGGGTAGGCGTGAAACTAAATAAAATGTTAATCGTGAAACAAGATGCCTAAAGTCTTTACTTCAGAAACACAAAAGATAGGTCAGATTGGAGAGAATATAGCTGTAAAGTTTCTCGTGAAACATGGTTTTTCAATATTAGATAGAAATTATACTAAAAAATGGGGCGAGATAGATATAATTGCCGAAAAAGCTAGTAAATTATATTTCGTTGAGGTTAAAAGTGTTTCTTCCGCCGATGCTATTGCTTTGGCGGACAGACGTGAAACAGACGATTATAGACCCGAGGACAGTATGCATCCATGGAAGTTAAAAAGATTGTCTCGGACAATCCAGGTTTATCTTTTAGATAAAAAAATCGACGAAGAGAAAGATTGGCAAGTAGATTTGTTGGTTGTATTTTTAAGTCTAAAGGACAAACAGGCAAGGGTAAAAGTAGTCAGTGATATCGTTTTGTGATATAGTGAAAAAGTTTTTCGGGCCGTCGTATACCGGTAGTACATCTGTTTTGGGAACAGATTGACTGGGTTCGATTCCCAGCGGCCCGAAATCTACAAATTGAACTTGCGTATATAGTACGCAGTGATATAATGTGATAGTATGACTCGCGCCGCTACAATTCGGGAGAAAGTTTTTAAGATGCGTAAAAATGGCCATTCTTATACTTATATTTCACAAAAAACCGGTGTTTCAAAAAGCACTTTAAGCGGTTGGCTTTCCGCCATTCCTTATATACCAAACAAAATGACCATTGAGAGAATCGGCAAAGCAAGAGCCGCTTCAGCAGAGTGGAAAGCTAAAAGGAAAATAGAATCTTTTGAAAAAGCAGGAGAGGAAGCAAAAAATGAGATAGGAGAAATAACAAAAAGAGATTTATTTATGCTAGGAATTGGGATTTATATAGGAGAGGGGACAAAAACTAATGATAGTATCCGGATAATTAATGCTGACCCAAAAATCATAAGGTTTGCCGTTAAGTGGTTTGAGCAAGCATGTGGTTTGTCAAGAAAAAACTTTAGCCTTAGACTTCATTTATACCCTGATAATAATACAAAACGATGTATAAAATTTTGGTCGAATTCCTCGGGAATTCCCATGAGTCAATTTCAAAAAACCTATATTGATATTAGAAAAGATAAAAAAATGTTTAAAAGGGGTAAATTACTTTACGGAACTGCCCACTTAAGCATCAGGAGCAACGGTAAAAAAGAATTCGGAGTTTTCCTTGCAAGAAAAATTAATGCTTGGATAGGAGAGGTTTTAAAATAGACAATTGTGTGTATAATGCAATGTAAGCGGGCATAGTTTAGTGGTAGAATAGGACACTTCCAATGTTCAGACGAGAGTTCGATTCTCTCTACCCGCACAAAATTTCTGATTTCTTTTTGACTAATTTTTTTTATAGTTGTAACATCCTAAATGGAGGCTGACATGACAAACAGAAACACGCTGTTTCGGGATGCCCCGGCGTCGAAGGCGTCGGGGAAGCTCAGAGCGCCGACGATCCTCGTGATCATCGGCGCGGTGGTCCTATTGGGGGTACTGTCGTACCTCCTGTTTTAGTTCCATCGGCACGGGGCGGGGAAGTCGAAAACCTCGACGACCCCGCACCCAAATTAAATTTCTATGCTTACAATTTATATTTATACATTCGGAAGCGTAATGGTGGTGAGTCTAATTTCTTTCATAGGAATTTTCACTCTTTCTCTGAAAGAAGAAATATTGCGTAAATATATTTTTGTATTTATCAGTGTTGCGGTAGGCGCGCTTTTGGGGGATGCTTTAATACACTTGATTCCTGAAGCACTGGAAACTTCATTGAACACAACCGTCACCGGAGTTCTCATCATCGCCGGCATACTTTTCTTTTTTATTTTGGAAAAATTCCTGCACTGGCATCATCATGGTGAAGACAAGGAAGACAATTATATTCATCCGGTCGGCAAATTGGTGCTTTTTTCGGACGGCATTCATAATTTTATGGATGGAATAATTATCGGAGCAAGTTTTTTAGTAAGCACTTCGGTGGGACTCGCAACCACGCTCGCGGTCATCTTGCATGAAATTCCGCAGGAAATAGGGGATTTTGCCGTGCTTCTGCATTCCGGATACACAAAAAGGCGCGCCTTATGGCTTAATTTTTTATCGGCGCTTACGGCAATTTTAGGCGCTCTTCTACTCCTCACCATAGGTGAAGTGGTAAAAGTGTCAACTTGGTTTTTGCCGATTGCCGCCGGAGGATTTATATATATTGCAGTCGCGGACTTAATACCCGAACTTCATAAAACAAAAGAAGTGAAGCCTTCTGTGCTCCAGATAGCGGGAGTTTGCATTGGAGTCCTAGCTATGGTCGCCTTGACTTATTTAGAGTAAAAAAACAAAACTCTTTGAGTTATTATTGCGCCCAACTCCAATCAGCTCCGGGGTTCTTGGCATTGAAAACTTCAAAGTGAAGATGCGGGCCAGTAGAGCGTCCCGTAGAACCTACATAACCAATTATTTCTCCCCGAGAGACTGAAGCTCCGGTGTGGGTGCCAAGTTTGGTCATATGCGCGTAAAGAGTTTTTGTACCGTTCGGATGTTGAATGATAACCATATTACCATAACCTCCACTCCAGCCTGTTCTTGCGATGAGCACTGTACCAGAAGCAGAAGCATATATAGGAGTACCTTTCGGCGCGCCAATATCTATGCCTCGGTGCCCGGGCCCGTGCAGGCCTTGAGTTTTGCGTCCGGTCGGCAGGGGGTTGACAAAGTATCCGACAAGATTCTGTATCGGGTGAGTATCGTAATAATTCTTGTCTCTAGAAACTGCGGAGCTCAAGTTGGGCGCAGGTTTATCGCCTCCCTCATCAGCCATCTCGCCGCCAGGAATCATCAGTTCGTCGCCTATTGCCAGCTTGGCATCTTGCGCAATGCCGTTATAAAAAGCGATATCACTGACATCCGCTTTGTAAAGTTTGGCAATACTCTTTAATGTTTGCCCTTTGGTAACAGTATGCTCAAGACCAGAAATAGGTAAAATGAAAAGTACATCTCCTTCGGCGAGTTTGTCGCCTTTTTTCATGTCATTAGCGGCAAGAATAGTATTTACGGAAACATCAAACATTTCGGCTATGGCGGATAAGGAATCTCCTTTCCTCACCACATACACGCTCGTCTGATCAAAAGAAAAATCTAGACTCCCCGTCCCGTCTGACATACCCATTGGACCACCTACTGAAAGAAGAGCGTTGTCAGAAATGATATTTATATTGGTATTTTCGTCAATTTGATCTTTCTTCTTATCGTTTTTATCCTTAAAGATTGAGGCGAAAGAGACATTAGCCTGAAGAAGCGCCAAGGTTTGCGAGTTTTGATTGGATTGAGTTTCTTCAACAGTTTCTGTATCTGCATAGACCTCATCGCCAAAAATTGAAGAGAAAAAACCAGCTTGGACCTGCTGGGGTGGTATAGCCAACGAAAAAAGTACCCCAGACAACAGGGAAAAGGCCAGAATAGAGCTGTATATTTTAAGTAGATTTTTTATAAAACAAACTGATTACCGCAAGATCTCCTTTCCAGCCCTTATAAAGTAAGGGTAGAATCACAGAACGACCGAAATCCTGCCCCGTAGTGAAACAAAATTTCTACTACTGGGGTGTGCTGCAAACAAAGGTTCTCGCGATGGTTACTGTCTTTACTTTCTATCGGACATCTAGTGCCATACTCCTCTCCAGAACTACCCCCACAGGATAGTCTAAAAGGGGTCAAAAGTCAAGTTTAGGTCAGGAGGCTGTGGATAAGCACTTTTACCAAAAATTTGACAAAATAACCGAAAAAAGGGAGAATTAACGATATGGAAAAATCTAAACCTCCGGTAACCCCGGACCAAATAGCTTCTATGATGCAAACCGCGCCAATGAGTGATGCAGATAGGGAGGCAATAAAAAAAGTGGACGAGAGAATAAAAACAGAAAAAGCTACAGCCCAAGGTTGGACCCTAGAAGATGCGCGAAGGTTAAAAGAAATTGAAAAAGAATTGAAAAACTTCCCAACATCCGTAATAGATAAACAGGGCTACCCCGTACGCATGATGGATTTGGATATGCTCGGGAAAAGATTCGAGGTAGGCGAGGTTAAGGGTGAGGAGTACGAGAGTTTAAAATCTCTGCTGGAAGAAAGAGGAAACCTCTCTCAAAAATGGGTTACTCATAATAAGGGAAAATGAAAAGTTGAAAGGGCAACTGTACAAAGATTGCGGATTAATTAGGCATACTGTACAATAAATCCGCACTAAGATGTAAATAATTAGTCCAGGTCGGAGGAAAAATTTATTATAAACAAACTAATTAAGTAAAATGAATACACAAATAAATCCACAGTTAACCTTTGCCCAAGTCGCAAATGATTTTTTAAATCTTCTCTTGGATGAAGGGGGCATGGAGACAGTGTCGCCAGAAGTTAGAGTGCAAATGTTGAGCGACTTACGTCTAAGATTAAACCAAAAAATTTTTGCCGCAATATTATCTCAGCTGGACGATGAAAAAGTCACTCAATTTCGTAAACTGGTTGAGGAAAAACTATCCGGCGAAGAGGTAGAAAAATTTATAGATACCAATGTTCCAAACGCGCAAGATTTCTTTTCCCAGGTTTTTATGAATTTCCGCAATGACTATTTAGGGCTAGTTTAAATAAAGATTATGAAAGAAAATTTTTTTGGTGGGCAACCGACTCCGGAACAAAAAGATAAAATAAATATAAAGGAAGTTTTAAATCTCGCCGTGAGAGAACTGCAGGGAATCGTTGCTAATTTGCCCGAGAAAGATGAAAACAAGACAAGGGCGGAACACACTTTGAATTCTGTAAAAAATGCTTTAGGAAGACTGGGCAAGGAAGGGGCGCCAATAGATAAATATAGGGTTCCCGTCGAGGGCTACCCGGGAAATCCAGAGCCGCCCTATGCTCAAGACGAAGGCGTCCCTGTGGACGAACTCATTGAAATTTTAAGAAGTCAGGCGAAGGAAATCAATAAAAATGTACGCGATAAAAAGACTTTAGATGAATTAAAAAAGAAAAGAGACGAATTATATGAAAAGTATCGTCTTGCTAAAGATATCGAATTAGGGCCTGAAGATCGAAACAAACATACTTTATATAGTGAATGGGAGCAGGCAAAAAAAGCGTACGAGAAAGCCGAGAAAGCGGCGGATTTGGGGTATTTTGAAGAGGCTAAAAATTTATCCGATCTAGCTGATCGCCTTTTTAATTCCAGTAAAAGTTATTTTGAAGCACATTATACCAAGCAACATGGTGAAGACGAAACTGTTTGGACAGGGGAAGAAAGAAACAAACAAGACTTGCGCACGAGGCATGAGGCTAAATTAATTTCTTTGGATTATCGCAGTACCGGTAATATGGAAGATGATTATAAAAAAGCAATGGATGTTTTAAATCGTAGACGAGAGTTGGATTTACTAGAATCAGAACCACCGCCACCTGTAATACCACCTATTGTTCCTCCGGTGATTCCACCACTTCCACCACAAGAAAAACCTAAAAAAGTAACAGCTGTGGAAGCTAAAGCTCTGGCGGAATTCTTAGCTCGTGAGCGTGGCATGAAACTTCTAAATGAAAAATTAAATCAGGCTGGCTGGTTAAAACGCAAGTGGACCCAGACTTGGGAACAAGCTTACCGAGTTATGTTCGTGGAAGAAGAGCGTAAGAAAATACTTGGCAAGGAAAATAAACCGAGTTGGCTTCGCCGAAAAATGTTCGGAGCGAGTGAAATTGTAGCAACTGACAAGAAAAATCTTTTTGCTGGAACAGGAAACGAAGCAGAAAGTCAGAAGGAACTTGCAAATTTAGTTGAGAGATTTTCGGCCGATTATATACGTAACGCTGAAGGTGAACAAAAGAAACAGCTGGAGGACCCGGAGCTTAAAGTAAAAATCAATGATTTAATCCACGAATTTGCGACCGGCGCAATGACCGACGTGGAATTCGAAACGCGCAAGGACGCTTTGATGCAAGAAATTGCTAAAAAATATCCTGACATTTTAGCGGACGATGGGCTAACGGCGGACAATTTCTTAGAAGCGGCAAGGGATTTTCGTAAAATATATATACACAATCAAGGACTGGCGAGAACCGATGTTCAACTAGAAATAGATTTAGGAGTAGCAAAACAGGCTATAAAAACAAAAGTCAATTTAAATTGGGTGGATAAAACAATGAGCTGGACTCAGAAACACGGGGGGCCTGTTCTATCTCCGGAGGCTGTAGGTATCGGAGTGTCAATTGGAAGTTTCTTTTCTCGCAAGCCATTATACTGGCTCGGAGGCGCAGCGGGTCTGGGAGGCTTAATGGGCGCCATGCGTCGCAACATAGAACAAAAAAATGATGTGGAAATGCACAGAGTAGAAAGAGCGATGGGGGACGAGATTACTGATTTCGGGCCCGATGCTAAGCGCAGACAGGGAGCGGAGAGATTTGTTTATGAAATGAAAAAAGCTTCAGATATTATCACTAATATTACTGCTCTTTCGACAGTTTTTAGTGCCAGCCCCGATAAAGCTAATGCTGACGCATTAGTCGCCGCTTTGGCTGAAGCTGAAGCGCGACAAAGCTTGTCAATAATGAGAGAGAAAGATTTAATTTCTTTTTCAGGAGAGACAGCTTTGGAAAGAGGGCGTCTTGAGCTCTTAAGAACACTAGCTGAAGCAAAAGTCTTGCTCGGCAAGTCAGCTTTTTCTCCGGGAGACATTGTGCTAACAAAAGAATATGACAAATTTATGAATTCATTGGGAGGGGATATGGATAAAATCGACAATAGCGAGCGCTGGCATCGCTGGAGCGAAAACGCCAAAGCAGGAGCTATCGGAGCAGCAGGCGGACTGGTGGCTGGCGGATTAGTTCAACAAGGATTTGCTTTTGTCGGCGACCGTGTTTCTTTTTTGCACTGGTTGCGTCCGGGCGGCAAGCTTACTAGCGGGGAAAGGCTGTACCACTATCTTCAGGGCAGCTTGCCTACCGGACCAACCGGCGCCGGGGTGGACCAGATCTTGGGCATAGCCGGTTCTACCGGCACCATAAGGATTGACGGGAGCTCGCATTTGACTTACGACCGATCAACCGGCCTTTGGAATATGTTCGATAAGTCAGGCCATGGAGGAATCTTGGCCAAATTCAATGTCGATCCAGCGACTGGTCATACTACTCCTGTTCCAGGCAGTTATGACCCGAACCTTATAAGTTTCAGTGAAGTTTCTACCACTACCACAGTTCCAGGCGGACCGAGAACATTTACTGACTGGTTTAATTCAGTAAAAGGGAGTTTCGGAAAAAATGTTGCTGAAGAAAAATGGCATCTTGGTGGTGTCGGTTTCTTGGAAAATGATACGGCTTTGCCAAAAACTGAATTTAATGAATTAAGGTTGTTTTCAAGTTATGATGCGAGCGGCCATTTAAAAATCGACGCATCGAAATTACAAGAATATTTAGCAGATGCTGCATCAGGGAAACAAATTGAAGGCTCGTCTCATGCTGGCAAAATACTTGAAGTCGCCAAAGCATTTAGTGACGGCAAAATTAAGCTTGGACTTGTTCCTGATGCCTCTCACCCAACAGAGGTCCTGCAACTAGTCCTTGATCCAACCACCAAAACATTTACGACCGAGAACGGTAGTGAAATTACAAAATTCTTTACACCAGATCCAAAAACAGGGCTACCAGTATTGAAAGGTAACGGCCTGCTAGGCATGGTTCACGAAGTTGGTACTCGGCCAGATGGTTCTCAAAATATAGAGTGGATTAATGCTATTCGAGGTAATGGAGAACCCATAGAGACAGGTACTGTCCCAAGGACTGAAACCCAGTTTGCTGCTGAAATTACTCGAAAAATTCCGAAAGAATGGTGGGGTCTTTGGGCTTGGAATTTCCGCCGTAAAGCGCTTGAAGAAAAAAGTGGGAAACAGGATGAACAAGGCAAGGGAAGCAAAAAAGATAACGATTTCGGAGAAATTATTCCTTTTGGGGGCAAGAAAAAGGGGAAAGAAGGGATTTTCCCGGGAGGAATAGAATATTTCGAAATACCTGATATTCCAGATGAAAAAACAAAAGACAGAAAAATCAAAAAAGTTGTAGTAGATACACGGGGTCAGAAAATAAAAGGCGACCGTAAAGATTACCAAGAAGATTTTCCAGAAAAATTTCCCCTAAAAAATGAAAGAGAAATGGCCATATATTTGTCATCGAATAAGGGAATCTTGATGCACGACGAACACATAGCAGAATACAAAAGACTTGATGAAGCAGAAAAAGTAAAATTCCTCGAAAAACTAATAAAGAACGAGCGAGAAAATCTAAGGATAGGAAGCACTAAATTTGACCAGGAGACAATAAATGGTGTGATTGGCGTGGTTCTAGGACAAGTTGACAAAGTGCTAGATAAATATGGTGAGAAAGAGAATAGAAGCCAGCTGCCTGCCAAGGAAAAAATTCATGTTGTCGGGGTTTTGGAATACCAGGCTCAAGCAGGAATTGCAAATAAAGATGGTCTTGGCGTCTGTTTCGTGCATAACGGAGAAATATTCGTTAATTTTGACGTATTGAAACAAAGCGTTCGAGATCCTAAAGAATTTATCCCGCAATTGAAGCGGACCATCGCCCATGAGGTCATGCATGACGCTGCAACTAACAATTATTGGATGTTCCAAACAGAAGAAGATGAAAAAGAAATTGCAACTTCACGTCGCAGCGGAATTAAATTTGTCAAAAGGCAAGGAATTGAACTAGCTGACGGCAAGAGAGGAAAAGTCAAAATGGGCGGGCAAGTGCTAATAGAACGCGGTCGCGCGCTGAATGAAGCTGTTACCGAGGCCTTATCTGAAGAAATTACCAGAGAAATCTACGCCAGCGAAGGAGCGGAACAACCGAAATTTAGTATTGAACCATACTCCGCAGAAAGGCGCATTATGGAAATGCTTCAGGAAAAATTTGCTGTTAAATTTGAAGATTTTGCCAAAGCCGTAGTGAACAGGCGTGCCTTTCGAAGATTGGCAGAAAAGTTAGAAGGATACGAGCGAACGTTGGAAGGATACGAGCGAAAAGATGAAAGTGAAGATAGAAAAGTAAAACATCTTCGTCCTAAGTTTACGTCGTTGCTCATGAGTGTGATGGACTTTGAACACAATAGGGGTGCCACTCTTTATCGCACAACAGAACAACTGATAAAAGGAACGAAGGGTATTATTATATCTAGGCAAATGAAAAAAGGGTTTCCAGCAAGTCTATTGGATAAAAATGGCAATATTCAAGAATCTCTAATTGATAGATACTTCTTAATAGATGAGGAAGCTGAAGAAAAGAAAAAATTACCTATTGCGGCTTAAAAATTAATACTGCGCATGTTTGATTTGTGTTATATGCTCATTGCCGGGGCGGGGGCGGAAAATAAACTTGGAATTTAGGCATAAAAATGCTATAATGGTCTGATGAAATTCAGGCAAGCCCTGTTTTGGGACACTAATCCAAAGAAAATAGATCCTAAAAAGAACGCGGAATACATCATCGAGCGTGTTTTGGATTTGGGTAAAGATAAGGAAGTACGATGGGTAAAAAAATTTTACAACAAATCTTTAATAAGAAAAGTTATTTCAAACCCTAGACGTCTGATGCCACAAACAAAAAAATTATGGGAATTAATAATGAGGTAGAATTTCATCAAGAAACTTTACCAAGAAAGACAAAAAAGGCTCTGGATTTTTTGTCTACCCGGACTTGGCTTACTAAAAAAAGTTGGTATCTCGCTGGTGGTACTGCACTCGCGTTACAGGCAGGAAACAGAAAATCTGTTGATTTGGATTTTTTTACCACTCAAGCTAATTTAAAAGTTCTTAGTCATTTTAGAAAAAATAAAAACTGGGAAACGGATTTAAATACAGAAAATACGATATTTGGTAAGTTGTTTAAAGCTAAAGTAAGCTTTATCGCTTACCCATTTTTCATTCCAAAACAGGATTATATAAAGTATGGCACAATAAACATACTACAGGCACGCGATATAGAAGTTATGAAGATCATCGCTATATCCCAACGAGGTAAAAAAAGGGATTTCTTTGATCTTTACTGGTGTGCTCATAATGTGGAGCCGCTTGAAGATATAATCAAAAGATTGCCGGCACAGTATCCATCGGTAGCTCACGACTACCACCATATTTTAAAAAGTTTAGTCTATTTCGAAGATGCAGAGAGCGATCCAGAGCCAGAAATATTTTTCGAGGCAAGCTGGAAAATGGTAAAAAGATTTTTTACTAAAGAAATACCAATAATCACACGTAAAGTGATGAAATTAAACTAGTGAAACATTTGGCAGGTCTCAATGATAAACAAAAAGAAGCGGCGAGCCATATGCAGGGTCCGCTTCTTGTTATCGCCGGAGCCGGCGCGGGAAAAACCAAAACAATCACGCATAGAATCGTGAATTTGATAAAAGAAGGAGTAGCTCCGGAGCGGATTTTGGCGGTAACATTTACTAACAAAGCCGCCAAGGAAATGCGCGAGCGAATCATCGCGGAAATTGAAAAAAATGCCAAAGGACAGGAGAGAATCCCATTTGTCAGCACTTTCCATTCTTTGGGAGTTTTCATCATCAAAGAAAATGCCAGAATGTTGGGACTGACCAAATACTTCACTATTTTAGATGAGTCGGATTCAGTTTCTCTCATTAAAGAAGCACAAAAGGAGCTCGGAATAGATCCGAAACAATACGACCCAAAGAAATTAAAAAACATTATTTCTCGAGAAAAAGGAAAATTCACACATCTTACAGACTACCAAGAGAGAGCAAATGATCCGGCTTCGGGGTATATGAATAAAATTGTGGCACAAGTTTGGAATTTATATGAAAAGAAAAAAGCAAAAGAGAATAGCCTCGATTTTGATGATCTGCTTTTAAAAGCAACCAAATTATTAAAAGATAATCTTGAAATTAGGAAAATTTACCAAGAAAAATGGGAGTATATTCACATTGACGAGTATCAAGATACAAACGAAGTGCAATACTTGATGTCAAAAATGCTCTCAGAAAACAACAAAAACATAGCTGTGGTGGGGGATGCGGACCAAAATATCTATTCTTGGCGGGGGGCAAATCTAAAAAATATTTTAAGTTTTGAAAAAGATTATCCGGAGGCAAAAATAATCTTATTGGAAGAAAATTACCGGTCCACAAAAAATATCCTGGAGGCGGCCAATGAAATAATCAAGAAAAATAAATATCGGCCGGAGAAAAATTTATTCACTAAAAATGCAAGCGGAGAAAAAATTGGGTTGTATGAAGCGTTGGACGAAAACGATGAAGCGGATTTCGTCGCGAGAAAAATTTTGGAGATTAGAAGCGAGATTGCCTCTTCCGATTTTTCGCCCGCCCTGCAGAGAGTTGAGCGGGATCCTCGGGAAGCTCAAAATCGAAAGAGGCAATCTCATGCAGGAGAAATTATAAAATTTGAGAGTGGTCTGGCCGGGGTGGGACCCGGAGAACCGAGGACCCGAGCAAATTTTGATAATTTCTCCGAAATCGCCATCCTTTACCGCGCCAATTTCCAATCCCGAGCGCTGGAAGAGGTGATGCTCCGATATAATATTCCTTACCAAGTTTTGGGTGTTAAATTTTTTGAAAGAAAAGAAATTAAAGACACTTTAGCGTATTTGCGAGCGGCGTTAAACAGAGATAGCTTGGGAGACATAAAAAGAATAATAAATTTCCCGCCGCGAGGAATCGGCAAAGTTACTTTGGCTAAAATTTTTGCGGGAGATAAAGAAAATTTGCCAATAAAAGTAATGATCAAAGTTGACAATTTCTATAAAATATTAGAAGGGATAAAAGAAAAAATCGCGCAAGAAAAAGCAAGTCAGGTGATAAAATTTGTAGTCAAAAAGTCTGGTATTGAAAACGAACTTTCAAACGGTAGTGAAGAAGACCAAGAAAGACTAGAGAACATAAAAGAACTTGTTACGCTTGCGCTTAAATACGACAACTTGTCCGGCGGGGCGGGGATAGAAAAGCTTCTGGAAGATGCGGCTCTGTCGTCAGATCAGGACTCTTTGTTGGTGGCCGAAGAAAAAAAAGATGCCGTAAAATTAATGACCGTACACGCCGCCAAAGGGCTCGAATTCAAATATGTTTTCGTGGTCGGGCTGGAAAACGGCCTGTTCCCGCATGAAAAACATAATGAAGATACAGATATTGACAAGGAGGAAGAACGCAGACTTTTTTACGTGGCAGTCACTCGAGCGAAGGAAAAATTATTTTTATCATTCGCGAACTTTCGCACTATTTTCGGTTCTCGCAACATAAATGCTCCGTCAGAGTTTATCAGCGACATACCAGCTAATTTACTGGAAAAAGAAGGGGAAAATGGTAAGATAAAGACGATTTATATATGAAAATTTTAAGCAAACAAACACTCTATATATTAAGTTCATTTCTTGCCGGATTTTCTGTGATGACAGTTGAGCTTATTGCCGGAAGATTAGTGGCCCCAATAATCGGGTCTTCGGTATTTACGTGGACCTCTGTGATAGGAATAACTCTGCTTGGACTCGCTCTCGGCAGTTTTATGGGCGGCCAAATAGCAGACAAAATGGAAGGGCGTAAATCACTTCCACTGGCATTTTTAGTCTCATCAATACTGGTTTTCTCAATTCCAATATTAGCAGAAAACACAAACTTTATTACAAATTCATCCAGCTCAATATTAAAGCTCAACTTATATTTATCAGTCTATCTGTTTTTACTTCCAACATTGGCCATAGGACTTATTCAACCAATAATATTAAAAAAGTTCACCGATGACTTTTCAAGAATTGGTCGTAAATACGGCATATTGTCCTTTGCTTGGTCGGCCGGCGGCATACTTGGCGTATTTTTAACAGGATTTTTTTTCATATCAAATATTGGAAGCAGAGAAACGATCTGGCTGATGTCTATAATATTGTTCTTGGTGGGAGGAATTTTTGCAATCAAAGACAAAAAAATAATTTCGCTTTTTATTATAGCCATAATTGTTATGCTAATGCTTTTTTATATTACGCATCAAAAAATGCTAACCCCAAGAATGATATTTCAAAAAGAAACCAACTATTATAACGCTAAAGTTGTCGATGTATACTTGCCTTCATATGGAAATTCTAGAATTCTCGCTTTGGATTTTGATTTTCATAGTATTCAATCAGAAAAAGAAATACAAGACTATATAGAAATGTACCCTGTTTTTTATAATTTTAAAAAAGATATAAAAAATATCCTAGTAATAGGCGCTGGGGCGTACATCATGCCAAAATATTTTGAAGATTATTATAAAGACGCAGATGTCTCGGTTATTGAGGTAGATCCAGAAATGATTGACATTGGTAATAATTTTTTTGGTCTCAAAAAATACAATATAAAAACAATTGTCGGAGACGCGAAAATTGTAGTAAATAAAAATAAAGAAAAATATGATGTAGTTTTTGGCGATGCGTATAATTCATTCATTTCGGTGCCCTGGTACCTCTTAACGGAAGAATGGAATAATGAAGTTAAAGAAAAACTAAGTGAAAATGGAATCTATGCTATAAATTTTATAGGGTCAATCTCGGGTGTAAAATCAGAATTCACGAAAAGCGTGTTAAATACATTTAAAATCAGCTTCCCCAATTTTTATATATTTGCATTCGGGGAAAGTCCAGAAGATACGCAAAATGTGGTATTGGTGGGCATCAAAGGAGATTTGCCTATAAGTGAGGAAGAACTCTATCAAAAATTATTGGTTGGGAAAAATAGTTTTTTGGCTGAAAAAATAACACCAATTAAAGTTTTCGAAAATTCAACATCTATAATTCTAACAAATAATTTTTCCCCAGTAGAAAAATTAATGGAGCCAACAATAAAAAGTTACTTCCCCAAGAACCTATTGAAAATTAAAAGTATTTTACATATATGAAAGCTAAAAAATCTTTGGGGCTAAAAACTTTTAAGTTCGCCCGAGCCAAAAGGGCTTTAGGGCAGAATTTCTTGAAGTCCGAAATAGCGCTCCGAAAGATGATTGAAGCTGGAGAGATAAAAAAGGACGATGTAATCTTAGAGATCGGGCCGGGCAAGGGAAAATTGACAGAAAAACTTTTAGAAAATGCCGGACAGGTCATCGCTGTCGAAAAAGACCGCGAACTTTTTGAATTTTTAGAAAATAAGTTTGAAAAAGAAATAAAAATAAATACTCTCATACTAGTATGCGGAGATATACTGAATTTTAATATTAACAACTACAACCTAGCCCCTAGAACCTATAAACTAATTTCAAACATTCCATACAACATTACTGGGGCGATTTTAAAAAAATTCTTGGGAGGATTGAATCAGCCGAAGAGCATGGTCTTGATGGTTCAGCATGAGGTAGCCAAGAGAATCATGGGGCGAAGCGGAAAAGCTAAACCCCACGAAATTAAACCAAGTGGGGTCGCTCGATCCGCTAAAAGCGGATTTAGAGAGAGCATCCTTTCTATTTCCGTCAAAGCGTACGGAGAACCGAAGATAATAATGAAAGTGGAAGCGCGGTATTTTTCACCCAAACCCAAAGTGGATTCAGCAATAATTGCCATAAAAAATATTTCCCGTAAACTCTTCACTTCACCCCAACCCTCTCCTTATAAAGGAGAGGGGGTAAAACTTGACGAAGAAAGATTTTGGCAAATAGTAAAAGCGGGCTTCGCGCATAAGCGAAAAAAACTCTCTTCGAACTTAAAAAGGCTGAAAAACGGAAGCAAGGCTTCCGTTTTAGAGTTGGGGAATAAAAGAGCGGAGGATTTGACGCTGGAGGACTGGATTGCGATTTCTAAAATGCAAAACCCCTCCTAGCCTCCCCTTGTCAGGGAAGGGAAAATTCTGGTCCCCCTGATAAGGGGGATTTAGGGGGTTGTATTCTTTGATTCCAAATAAATATTAAGGTATAATTAACTCATAATTAAATTAGATTGGTTCAAAAAACACAAAAGAGTGCTTTTAGTCGTTTGTGCGGTGCTTTTTGTTGTTTCGCTTTTTCTCGTAAAAAACAAATCATTGTTCAAAAATGAAGAAAGTTATGCCGACCAAAAAGCAAATCAGCTCGGATTAACCTATAATAATGAAATATTGGGTAATTTAGTGAATAAAGATACCGACGGGGACGGCGTGTCGGATTGGGAAGAGGGCTTATGGGGAACGGACTCGAGAAAGAAAGATACAAACGATGACGGAACGCCCGACAATGTTGAAATAGAAAACTTAAAACTTGCTCAAAATGGACAGAGTGAGAGTCTAAACCTCTCACTGGAGGGAAACGAGGAGAACTTGACGGAAACTGACAAATTCTCCAGAGAGTTTTTTGCAACCGTAGCTACGCTGAATCAAAACGGAGCGATGGACCAAGCGACAGCAGATAAATTGAGCGCTTCCTTGGCTGAACAAATACAAAATTCCGCCCCGAGAAAAATATTCACACTTTCTGATATCAAAGTATCAGCAAACGACAATACCCAAGCTCTAGAAAATTACAGCAACTCTTTGATTAGTATTCAGAAAAAATACCCAATAAATTATACTGTTATGGATGTATTGCAGAAATTTATAATTGATGAAAATAACGTTGATTCGAGCATACTAGTAGAACTTGACCCGATTATAGGACAAACAAATAAAATTATAGCTGATATGGCGAAAATGAGCGTGCCACAATCTCTGGCATCTCTGCATTTAGACTTCATGAACGGACTGCAAAGATTGGTAGAAAATCTAGAAGGCATAAAACTTTACGAAACTGATGTCATTGTGTCTTTGAGCGCCATCAGCCAATATGACCAAAATACAATCAGGCTAGACTTAGCCATCAATAATCTCACAGATGCAATTGCTCAAAAATTGAACAATTAAAGAAAAAACTATATAATACAAACGTAAACTAAGAAAAAATGACAGTTAAAGACAAGACAAAAAAAATTATTTCTGCTCTCTTGATAATTTTAGTGTTAGTACCCACTGTTTTATTTTCTAGACCAAAAAAGGCGGAGGCCTTTATCCCCGATTTTCTTAATGCCGCGCTTAAAATTATAGGCAATGTTTTTGAGGGGGCAAGCGCATACGCAAACCAAGCAGGCATTGCTCTAAAATTTAAAGAGGTTGCCAAAGAAGCTCTGAAAGAAGTTGCCAAAAGATTTGCCAGAAAACTTTTGCAGCAAATAACCCAAAACACCATCAATTGGATAAATACCGGCTTCCACGGCAATCCGCTTTTCATAGAAAATCCCAAATCTTTTTTCAAAGACATCGCCAAACTTGAAGTCAAAAACTTGATAAAAATATTCGGCTACGACAGCCGGAGATTCCCCTTCGGTAAAGATTTCTCGTTAAATATTATAGCTAGTTATAAAAGAACACTTGAAAATAATGCGCAATACAGTTTGAGTAAAGTTATCAACGATCCCAGCTTGCTGGCTAGTTATAGAAACAACTTCAATGTCGGGGGATGGAATGGATTTTTAATCAATACCCAATATCCCCAAAATAACTACATCGGATTCCAAATGCTGGCGACCGAAGAGCTGGCCAGAAGAATAGCAAATCCGGTAGACAATAAAATAAAAAAAACCCAAGAATTACTCCAGCAAGGAATGGGTTTCCTCTCTCCGCAGACTTGTCCGTCCAATCCTGATTATCCCATAGCCATAAATCCAAATGACCCTCCAAGCTTCAAACAAACACCATGGGATCCGCCGAAGCCAGTTTTTATAGAAGATCCTGAACAACCGGGAAGCCAAATAGAAGACCCAGCATCAATAGGTAAGCGTGAACAATACGAACAAAACTACATAACAACAAATACTGTAAACATGGAGAATTTTGATAAGAAATATGATTGCCCGAAGGGATTGGTAAATACTACTCCCGGCGGCGTGGTGGCAAATCAAATAAATCAGGCGATGGGATCAAAATTCCGCGAAACTGAACTGGCGGGAGCTATTGGTGGCAGTATTAGCGCTATTTTGGATGCTTTATTAAATCACTTTATAGATAAAGGTTTGAATGCTTTGTTAACCAAAAGAAACCCGCCGCCAGACAATCCGGACAATTGGGATTATTACGGCAATACTCTGGGCAGCCCATCAGACGATCCAAACAGCCCTTGGAATGCCGGTCCAGATGAAGAAATTGATTTAAATAAAGTCAAAAAACAAATAGATGGAAAGACTATCGTGACTATTACTGATGCAGATGGAGCAGAAACCACCACAGAAGAAATTGGAAACACGGTCGCGACAACAGGCGGAGAATATATACCCGGCGACATAGCCAGCACTGAAACAGAACTTAAGCTGATGTACAACGAATCGGGAACTGACCCCGGAATTATGCAGATGTTAGGTAACATCTGGCCAAAAGTGCGAGAACTGGATATGTGCATACCGGGCCCAGACATCGGCTGGCAAGAAAGAGCCGATGCGGAAGCCGAAAGAAATAGCAACAAACTTCAGGAAAAATCAGGCGACGATAATCCAGAAAAAGCAGCTAACGCCCAACTAGCTTACAAGGAACTAAAATTTGCTGTAAATTTCTTGAAAGATTGGATAAATAATAAAATGATGACGGAACTTCCAAATTCGGTAATTTATATGGATGCAGTGGATGAAATCGAAACACTGCAACAACAAGCAAAAGAATTAACTGATAAAAGGCGGACAAAAATGCAAGCACTGGCTAGATTGCAGGCAATAAAGTCAGCTTTGGATGACAGGGCAAATTTTTCCACCCAGCCAGCGCCGGGTTCTGCCCAAGAAAAAGTTTTAATAACATTAAGGAAACAATACGATGCAACTAGAGACGCGATTTCTAATGCTACCAGCGTGGGCGACATTCGCAATGAACTCGCTATCGCCAAAGAAAAATATCTTAACCTAAACAAACTTTTAAATGATCCAGTCACAGGATGCAAAGCACAAAGAACGGCCAAAGGCTGGAGCAACCCCGGCGGATGGAAGAGCACGTTTAATAGCGGCAGAGCTCAGCCATCTGCTCCACAACCCGTTCCTCCACCCGTTCCTCCACAATCTCCTGCTCCACAACCAACACTAGGTTTATCTATTGAATCAAATTATTTTAGACTAAACGGTCAGGCAAAGTTTTTGGTATTGGCAGGCTATTTCGACGGCCTGGACTCCGCCGACCCGGCCGCCGATATGGCATACCTGAAATCCAAAGGCGTTGACGGAGTCAGAGTTTTCCCTAACTGGCAGGATTATGACGGCACTAACTTTTCCCAAAATAACGAAACCCTTATTACTTCCTCGGGCGGTGTCAGGCCAGCTCAGCTCAGCAAACTTAAGCAAATCATTGAAGCGGCGGCGGCGCAAGGGATGGTTGTTGATGTTTCTTTCGCCAGAGAAACAGTGCCAGGATCATGCAGCAACCGCAGAAGGGATGTAAATTATCCGATGATGTGTGAAGCGCAGTATAAAAATGGGGTTACCAGCGTGGCTAATTCTCTAAAAGATTATACAAACATTTTTTACGACCTGCAGAATGAATTTGACGGGGACGTAACTCGCCTCGCCCCGGCGGATGCGACTGATCTAAAAAATAGAATCAGGGCATTGGATGCCAATGCTATTATTTCCGTATCAACCGCAGCGCCGGACGGTAATGAAGCGAAAAACATCGCGCAGGCTTACGGTATGGACATAACCAATGCCCATTTCGCGGCCGGATCGGAACTTAATTCAAATATAGGCGCGGCGATCGGGACCAAGCCAGCGTATAACGGGGAACCTTATCATACGAGCTCTTTCGCAGACAACACCTACTCGGTGCAAGATGTAATCAATGGCGCGAAAAGATCCAAGCAAACAGGTTATGCTGCCTGGACTTTCCACACGGATGACACTTTTGCTATCGACGGCAGCACGGTGCAAAATGTTTTAGGCTCCAAGGAAAAAGATTTCTTG